>Ga0209544_1001291_pt1 | contig 28431 bp, 14 predicted proteins | sample MesohylPK_FD_187297 | JGI IMG/M metagenome (GOLD analysis project Ga0209544, IMG submission 187297) | Host-associated microbial community of the marine sponge Aplysina aerophoba from Gulf of Piran - sponge mesohyl, lysed by proteinase K... | ecosystem: Host-associated > Porifera > Sponge >...
CCACGTCGGGTCCTGGATGGCGCCGAGCTACGACCCGGCGCTGAACCTGGTCTACGTCGGCACGTCGGTCACCTCTCCGGCGCCGAAGTTCATGCTCGGGGGCGTCGAGAACCAGCACCTCTACCACAACTCCACGCTGGCCCTCGACGGCAACACCGGCGAGATAGTCTGGTACTACCAGCACCTGAACGACCATTGGGACCTCGATCACCCCTTCGAGCGCATCCTCGTCGACACCGCGGTGGCGCCCGATCCGGCGGCTGTGAGCTGGATCAACCCGCGGCTCACGCCCGGCGAGACGCGTCGCGTGCTGACCGGCATTCCCGGCAAGACCGGCGTGGTCTACACGCTCGACCGGGCCACCGGCGAGTTCCTCTGGGCGCGGCCGACGGTGACGCAGAACGTCATCAGCGCCATCGACGGAGCCACCGGCGACGTCACCGAGAACGCCGAGGTCGTCTTCAGCGCCGAGGGCCAGGACGTGCTGGCCTGCCCCACCTGGATCGGCGGCAAGGACTGGGAGGCCGGCGCCTACAGCCCGCGGACCAACACGATGTACATGCCGCTGCGCAACGCCTGCGCGCGGATGATGGCCACCCGCGACGGCGGCATGGATCTCTACGCGCTCGCCGTGCGCACGCAGCTCGCCCCGGGCTTCGATCAACTCGGCACCGTCCAGGCGATCTCGGCGGAGACGGGAGCTACCGAGTGGCTCTACGAGCAGCGGTCGGCCACCATGTCGCTCGTCGCGACCGGCGGCGGACTCGTGTTCGGGGGCGACGTGAACGGACGCTTCCGCGCCTTCGACGACGAAACCGGCGAGGTGCTGTGGGAGATCAACCTCGGCTCGGCCGTCACCGGCTTCCCCATCACCTACGCGGTCGGCGGCCGGCAGTACGTCGCGGTAAGCACGGGTACGGCGGGTACGGCGTCTGGGTTCATTCGCCTGACGCCGGAGATCACCCCCAGCGCGGGAAACAACCTGTTCGTGTTCGCGCTACAGAACGGGAATTGATGTAACCGATTGCTAGACAATAGTTTACGGAAATACAACAACGACGATTGCCACGTTAGTTACCACGATGCCAGGATCGCGGAGCGGAGGTCACGTCAACTGCTCACCGGGCCGAATACGGCCCGTGGGTCGCAGACTTCGCCGGCTCTGAATCCAGAGGAGACGCCATGAACGCCGAATCTGCGGCCATGCTGGTTTCTCGGATGCGGCGGGCCGCGTTCACGGCAGTCGTCATGCTGGCGCTGGTCGCGGCGCCGGCAGCGGCGCAACAGAGCCTTGATGCCGGGGGGCTGGTTTACGGTCTGGTGGGCGGCGGGTTCGGCGACGGCACATTCGTCGCGACCGGCGTTGGCGCTGGTATCAGGCTGACGCGGCATCTTGGCCTGGATGTGGAACTGACGTACCTGTCGGGCGATGCAGCGGGAATGCCCACGCACGGGTACGGCGGTATTTCTGTCGCTGGCACGTTCGCCGCAGCGGATCCGGCGATCGGGGACATTCCGGCGTTCCCGCTTGGATTCGACCCCTGGTTCCCATCCGTTCGGATCGAGGACCAGCGGCGGGACGTGACGACGTTCCTGACGAAATTCACGGTCGAGTTTCCGGTTGCGAATGGCCGGCTCTTCCCGTATCTGACCGGCGGCGGCGGGGTGGGGCGTGTCACGGAACGCTTCAGCATCGTCGTCGATCCGATTCCCTGGATCCCATTGGACTCGCTGGGTACCGAACCGGTCGAGCACGCGTCGGATGGCATCAACACGGTGCAGTTCTTCGACACTTCCATCTTCCCGTCGCCGGGTGAGTATTCCGAGCTGGGCCTGAGCCTCGTATTGGGCGGGGGCGTCGATGTGCGGTTGTGGCGCGGACTCGGGGTCGGCGTGGATGTCCGCTGGCTGCGGATCCTGCGCAGCTACGACGCCTTCGACACCGCTCAGGTGACCTCGCGGGTGAGCTACCGGTTCTGAGACGGCGGACGCGTCGTCTGTGGGCGTTGGGGCGGGTCGTGATTCCAGCATCGTCAGACAAATGCCCGTTGTGAGCGTGCGCGGAGCCGGCGTCAAGGCCGATAGCCTGCGCAGAGGGTCGGCGCAGCCGGAGCCTTGACGTCGGGGAGCACACGCGGATTTTGAAGTGTGGTTGTTCTGAAATAGATGTGGGTCCTTGGCTCGGCGCGCGGGCCGTAACTGGTCGGCAGGCCTTGCTGGATGCGCCGCCGGGCCGGCCTCGAGCGGAGTTCGGTGCGAACGCCGCGGGCATTGCATGAAGCCCCCGTAGATCTTGATGGATTGCATCCGCGATCGTGTGAGTCGTACACAATTCCGTATGCAATCGGCGCTCGGATTGAACTGGACTCCATGGGGCGACCTTGTCACCTTGTCTGGTCCACGCAACAGCCTCACGTCTGCAGTACGAACACGCTCGCCTACGAGCCGGGCGACGCCGACGAGTGGCGTGCCTGCTGTGACACACGTGAGAGCGTCATCGTTCCAGAAGACGGGTGCGAAGTCACCGGTTCCGTTTCCTGAGAGCCTTCGCCGCGTCCTCGTCGTAGCGGGACCGGGCGTTTTCCGTGGCCGCCCTCCCGCTCGTTCGGCAAATCCGGCCATTTCGCCGGAGGTGTCCACCGACTCTTCGCCGGCCTCGGCGGCCGGCAAGGGCACCCGTGATGCCGCACCCGTCCCCGCTCAACCGCCCGGTCGAGCGCCGCAGGCCAGCGCGTGCGAGCCCTACCGCGACCTGATCGTCGACGCGCTCGGCCGCGGCCGCAACGCCATGGCCATCTGGCAGGACCTGGTCGACGGACCACGGCTTCCCGGCGGGCTATGCGAGCGTGCAGCGCTTCGTCTCGACCGTCCGGCAGCAGCCCGCCGTCGAGGCCCGGGCGGTCATCACCACGGACCGGGGAGAAGAAGCACAGGTTGACTACACTAGTGGTGTGTCCCAGAAATGGCTTTACACTTGCCGCGGGCGGCCGACGGCTCGCAAGAACGCCCAATTTCCGCGGCGATTGTGGGCGGCAGTGCCGCGACGCCGCGCGTGTTGAACTGCAAACTTGTTCTAGTGACACACCACTAGGGACCGTCCGATATCAACTGCCAGGGTCAGCGTCCTCGCAGAGCTCCCTGTCGAGCTCGAAGTCGAGGATCATCCAGTGCGACGTCACGCCCCGAACGCCACCATAATCCGATAACATATTTGTTTTCAGCATCTTACATGGACGGCCTGGTGGCCGTGAGGTATTCCGTACACAATTCACGGGTGAATTGCACCGGACTCGTTTGGCCTTTCGCGGATTCGCGGACCGTAAGCGTTCGGTCCTGCCGGTATTCAGCGTTGCGGCAGTCGGGCAAGCACCGTCGAACAGCGAGCCGATCCGGTGCGGGCGCCCTCCCTGCGCAGGAGCATCGACCGGTGCTGGCTGTCGACAACGCCAGCGTCCGGTTGGCCCGCTCCCATGTCCATACCGGCTTCACCGAACGCTTACCGCGGACCGATGTTCGCTTCGGACCAAAGACGCCCATCGCGATAAGCGCAGAAGGCTCCGTCAGGTGCGCGGCCTGCGGCATCCCCGGTCGGGGCGGCCGGACCAGGCCGTCAAGACGACGCCGTACGGACGAGCTTCAAGAAGTGAAAGCTGTCGTCCCCCCGCGGCACGATACCGAAGCCTGCTCTAGGACGTGGCGGCTGTGGTCGAGACGGTGCGAGCGTCGGGCGCTACTTCCGTCGTGAAGCTGGCGATCGAGTTTCTCGTGCTCACCGCGGCGAGCTCCGGCGAGGTGCGCGGGGCCGCGTGGGCCGAGATCGACACCGAGGACCACGTGTCGACCGTGCCGGCGAAGTTCGCCTTGACCGGCCCGTCCGTCCGCACGCCCATCAGGATGGCCCGAAGCCGGTGCAGCACGTCGTCGGCCCGATCCGGCTGTCCCGCGATCTCCCGGGTTGCGGTGAATCCGCGCCTCCCACAGGTGATCCTCGACGAGCACCTCGTGGCCTGTCGTGGAGGCTGCTGCGGCCCGCGGTAGTGCCAGCCGAGACCGGAAGGCGCGCCGCGCTGGCGGGCAGGGCCGGCACCGACCGTTGTGTGGTGGGTGTGGTGGGCTGGCGCAGAGGACGTTGTGGACGAACGCCTCGACCGTGTCGGATTCGGTGAAGGTCATGCGTGGTCGTACCTGTTTCGATGCTCGGCGACGGCGTCTCGAACGCTGCTCGCGGACCGATCACGATCCGCAGGCTGAAGAGCAGCCTCACTCCGCCGCCGACCGTAGTTGTCCGGTTCTCCAAAACGTCCCCTCGGTCTGGATGCGGCTACAACCGACCGGGATCAGCATCGAGCAACAGCACGCGCCGCCTCCCAGCCTTGACCGTCTGCTATCGTAGGTGGTGGGACGATGAACATCCAGGAGATGGCCCGGCTGATGGCGGAGCAAGAGCGACTCTTGCGCCAGCTGCAGCCTGCTCTTGAACCGGCTCACCGACTCTGGCGGCAGATGCAGCCTGCTGTCGACTTGGTTCGTCAGCACGAAGAGAACTTCAGGCGGATCGCCGCAGCCAGCGAAGCTGCCGCCGACGCTCGGCGAGTCGCAGGACTTGAGGAAGCGTTTGCCGGTTGGCACACCGTACTCAATAGTGACGTTGAGTGGTTTGCTCAAGAAGAGCTCGCCCGCCTGGAGGAAGTCGCGGCCGCCGTCCGGCGGTCGATGCCAACCCTTCCCACTCTTGCTCCGGAAATGCTCGGCACCGCGTGGAATGATCGGCTCGCCGACGCAGTAGCTCATCTGCAGGAACGGGCCGAGCGCCTCGCCGCCGCTCCCCATGCCGGTGAGCCGGAAGACGTGGAATCACTGGCCAGCGATATCGAAGCGGTGACCGCGGTCACACCGGCTGACGGGCAGGAAGACGTCAGCAGGTGGCTCGTACTCGTGCTGTTCTTCGTCTTCAATGCCTTGGCCCTGGACCCTGCGAAGGAGGTCTTGCGCGACGCTGTCGCGAAGCTGCTCGTCATTCTGTTGGTCACGGCAACGGAAGCGACGGTCCCGACTCCTCCTCCGCCGCCCGCGTCTGCGGCCGCGGAGACGGCCACCGAGACCACTATCGAGGACGCAAGCGAGACTACGCGACGTGCGATTTCCGAGTTGCGTCGCATCGGCGGATTGACCTGGGCTGAGCTTGGCCAGCTCCTCGGCGCATCGCCTCAGAGCATTCATTCCTGGGCTAGCGGCGGGACTCTGGATGCCGTCACCGAGCAGCACCTGCGCCGGGTTCTCGATGTCGTGCGCGATGCGGATCGAGGTGACGCACGGAGCAATCGGATGGCCCTCTTCGCGATTGCCGCTGGTCCGACGCCCTTCGAGCTGCTGGCCTCCCAGAAGTTCGGCGAGGCACGAGCAAGCCTGGGGCCCGGACCGGGCCGTCGGCACCCGAAACTGACCACACTGGATGACGCGGCGAAGGCGCAACGCAGACCGCCTCCTCCCGAGGAGCTCATCGACGCCTTGAACGACAGAGTCCACCAGGATCTTGGACGCGGTCGTGCCGCACACACCGTGAGGAACCGTCGGCGTGGACTTGTTGGATGAAGCCCGTCGGGCACGCCTCGACGAGACGCTCGGCACGTGGCAGCAGGCAGACTGTACTCTTGGGAACCACCGGTTCCTCTTCCGTCTGGACACCGAAGCACCGCTGACCGAACCCGCCGCCGTAGCAGCCGCCGACCACGCGGACACCGCCGAAGAAGACGTTCGCGGTTTCACGGTCGTCACCCAGACGTGCGACATCGTTCGCGGCTGTAGCGACCGCCCGTTCGTCCAGCTCAGTCCTCTGGTGGAAGTCAGTGCCTCGACGCTCCATGAGGTCGAACGTGGTCGCCGACCGCGATACGCTTTCGTTCCCGCCCTTGCGGCGAGGAATCTCGTCGCCGATCTCGATCGCGTAATGACCGTAGAGAAAGCGCTCATGGCCGGCTGGACCCGTGTCGCGGGGGTTCGGAATGAAAGTGACGCACGGCGGTTCCGGTTCTCACTGACCCGCAACCGCGCCCGCGCAGCGTTCCCGGACGACTTCGTCCGGTTGATCGCCGAACTCACGCGTCGGCTATCCGCCAAACACGATGCAGAGAGCGATGAGGGACGTGCGCTCCGAGCCCTCCGCGAAATACGCATACGCGCCGAACCCTCCTGGAGTGCCGAAGAGATCCAAGTGATGTTCTGGTTCATCCGCGACGAGAACTCGCCATCGTTCGAAGGTAGTAGCTGGGACAACTACCGCGAACAGTGGCTGAGGCGAGTACCTACAACCCGCCGCTTCAACCGCATCGACGGCGCAGTACAGACCCTCGACGACCTTACTGCCCGGGAATACGTGGAGAGCGACCCGCTTGACTTCGACCACCTCTCCGTGAGGGGAACGTGAAACTGCCCTGTGTCTCTCGACGCCGGTTCATTGTCGATCCCCGGATGGTGGAACCGTGCCAGAATGTCGTTCATGATGAGTATGTGGGCTGGTGGTGTCCACGAGGACTGTTCGATGTCAGTTGAGACCGGTTCGCTTCGGATAGCACCGGATGATTTTGCTCGTCGGTTTTCGTTACGTGCGAGCAACTTAATGTGGTTTCTTGGCGCCGGCACGTCCGCTTCTGCCGGTCTTCCTACCGCCATGGACATGGTCTGGGAGTTCAAGCAGAAGTTATTTGTCAGCCAACGACGCGGGTCACTGCAGGCAGTGTCGGATCTATCGCAACCGAATGTTCGTGAGCGCCTTCAGGCTCACATGGATTCGTTGGGACTATCGCCGTCTGGTGCTCCCGACGAATACGCCGCACTGTTCGAGGCGGTGTACCCTGCGGAATCGGATCGACGCAAGTTCCTGGACGCAAAGCTGGCCGGGGCGAAGCCGTCCTATGGTCATATGGCGCTTGCAGTCCTGATGCGTGAGCGACTGACCCGTTTGGTATGGACGACGAATTTCGATGCTCTGGTGGCCGACGCCTGCGCCAGGACCTTCAGCACTACCAGTGCATTGACGACCGTGGCCCTCGATGCCCCTGCTCTGGCGGAACAAGCAATCTCGGATGAGCGCTGGCCAGTTGAGATCAAGCTCCACGGCGATTTCCGTTCCCGGCAACTGAAGAACACCGGCGACGAGTTGCGGCATCAGGATGTCCGCCTGCGGCAGGTATTGGCCGACCAATGCACGCGCTTTGGGCTCGTGGTGGCCGGCTACAGTGGACGTGACGATTCCGTCATGGACACACTTGAAGACGCGATCGGACGTCCTGGCGCGTTCCCGTCCGGGTTGTTCTGGCTGCACCGCGGCAGCGACCCACCATGGCCCAGCGTTGAGCGTCTCATGCACCACGGCATGCAAGCGGGCGTCGAAGTTGCTCTCGTGCCAGTTGAGAACTTCGACGAGTCTCTGAGAGACTTGATCCGCCTGCTTGACAGCGTCGATACCAGAGTCCTTATTGACTTCGCCTCCGAGCGTCGACCTTGGAGTCCTGCATCGTTTCCACACATTCGACGACGCGGCTGGCCGGTGGTGCGCCTCAATGCCCTACCTGTGGTTGATGCACCGAGTACCTGCCGGCGGGTGGTTTGCGATATCGGGGGCACCTCGGAGGTGCGCGAGGCAGTTGAGAAAGCCGGCGTAAACGTTCTCGCCGTCCGTTCGCAGGCCGGAGTCTTGGCATTCGGCGCGGACGCCGACGTACGGGCTGCATTCGAGGAACATGACATCACTAAGTTCGACCTCCATACTCTGGAAATTCATCGCCGACGCCACGAATCCACAGAACGCGGTCTCTTGCGCGACGCGTTGACCAACGCCATCCGGCGTCACAGGTGTCTCGAAGTGCGTCGTCGCCGTAGCTCCGATCTGTTGTTTCCAGCCGATCCGCAAGATGCCATCTGGCAGCCTCTCCGGAGGCTGGTAGGGCCGCTCCACGGCACGGTGCGGGACTATCCTGACCTGCGATGGAGTGAAGGCCTCAGCCTCCGCCTGGACTGGGCCAACGATCGCCTCTGGTTGTTGATCGAACCCCGCACGGTGTTCGATGGGCTGACCGAGAACACCAAGACAGCCGCTGCCGACTTCGCTCGCGAGCGAACGGTTACACGGTACAACCGGGCACTAAACGACCTGATCGACTTCTGGGCGCGGTATCTGGCTCGCGACGGGAACGAACTGCGCGCCTTGAACGTCGGTGATGGCGTCGATGCGGTTTATCGATTGTCTTTCGTCACCGGTTTTTCGCGGAGGAGCATGTCGTGAATAGCGAGATCAGTCCGCACACTTGGTTGCCAGAACCGAAGTTGGTCTTCCATCCCGAACGCAGTGCTGACACGTCGTATCATCCGCTACGGGGGCTACTAGAGTTCGGTCCCCACTCCGCTGGCTTGGTGCCGGACCCTATACGAGTAGCCACGCTCGCGCCCGCCGGTGAGAGCGACCATCTCAATGACTTCATGCGGCGCCTGAAATCCAGGCACGCGCCGAGGGAGCGCAAAGAGTACGTGCCCGAATGGCCGGGTTTTCACGGTGTCTTCGGTCTGCACATGCATGCGGCCGGTAGCGACTGCCGGGTGGAGATCGACCGTCGAATCGAGTCCGACCTCCAAGAATCGTCAAAACCTCATGCGGTACTCGCGGAACGCTTGATAAGAGCGATCCATGGTTTCGAAGCGCGTCGCAGTGAGTTTGATGTCTTGTTCATCTACCTTCCCGAGCGATGGGCAGCCGGTTTCTCCGGCGGGCCTGGAGACGATTTCGATCTTCACGATCACCTGAAGGCCACTACTGCCGCTCGTCGAATGCCCATTCAGTTGGTGCGCGAAGACAAGGCGCTTACCTATCCATGTCGCGCAAGCGTCATGTGGCGTATCGGACTGGCGCTCTACGTGAAGGCCGGTGGGATACCGTGGAAGCTGGCTGAAACCGATCCGGAAACTGCCTATATCGGCATATCCTACGCTACTCGTCCTCTCCAGTCAGACCGACCTAGGTTCGTGACCTGCTGCAGCCAAGTGTTCGACGAAGAGGGATCCGGCCTGGAGTTCATCGCATACGACGCCCATGAGATAGAAGTGCAGCGCGACAATCCCTTCATGTCGCAAACGGAGATGTTTCGTGTGATGACACGTTCACTCGACCTCTACCGTCGTCGTCATGCTGGACGGTCACCGCGGCGTGTGATGGTTCACAAGACCACGGAGTTCAAGAGTGAGGAAGTCGGTGGTTGTATGGAAGCGCTGCACTTGTGTGAAGCGGTCGATCTAGTGCAGGTTGTCGAAGACGTGGGTTGGCGTGGCGTCCGCATGGACAAAGACCGAACTCGGAAGGCGAAGGGAACCGCGGCGGCGTTCCCGGTAGCACGTGGTACCGCTATCGGACTTGGCCCGCGCGAAGCATTGCTTTGGACGCATGGTGATGTGCAAGGAATCACCTCTCGTTCCTATTTCCAAGGTGCTCGGAGTACCCCCAGGCCGGTACGCTTGGTGCGGCACGCCGGGCATGGTCCGTGGGACGAGACGGTCCGTGCGGTGCTTGGCCTTTCCAAGATGAACTGGAACAACGATTCGCTATACGATCCGTTGCCGGTCACGATGGCTTACGCAAGAGTGCTTGCGCGGGTTGTCAAACGGATGCCCAGTTTGGGCTCTACGCCCTATCAATTCCGGTTCTTCATGTAACGCAAATGGGATGCAGTGTTACCGAGCCCGCACGGCGTTACCGACGAAATCGTCGATGTACCCAACCCGAGGAAGCGGCTGCTTTGCTGGACGGTTTGGGACGTTGACTCTTCTGTGAGGCCGCCGGGCCTCACGTGGCCGGCGGCCGTTTCGCGCCGCAACCCGTTCGCCGACGCAGCCGAACCAATCTCCGGGCCTCGGGCTCGTCCGTGCCGACGCCAACAACGCCACCTGGAACTCAGCCCTGCGTGCATCGAATCCCACGAAGGTGATACGCTCGCGCAGGTTCGGCCCGACGCTGACGCCGAGTTCGGAGTCAACCCGCGAGCACGCGCGACGACCGGACGGTTGCGAGCCGGTCATCCCGTATCTTCTGACGAACACTTCTGCTCTACCTCGCGCCAGGTACGTGACCAATGCCGTCGATCACCGTCTCTCCGCGCTCGATCGTCAACCAGATCAAGAACCTCCTTCGGGATCGGTACGCTTCCGGCTACCCCATCCTCAAAGAGCTCGTACAGAACGCCGACGATGCGGAGGCACGCCGCGTTCGACTCGAAACGCTAGCAGGCTGGCCAGATGCCGACAACCCGTTGCTGCGCGGCCCCGGACTCCTCGCTGTCAACGACGGAACGTTCCGCCGTGAGGATCGGCGCGGCGTGCTTTCCTTCGGCGAGAGCGTCAAGGCGACTGACCGTTCAGTCATCGGGAAGTTCGGGTTGGGCCAGAAGGCCGTGTTCCATCTCTGCGACGCATTCGTGGTCCATGCCTTCGGCTCGGATGGTTCGAAGGACTCCCACGAACCGTGCCGTGACGTCGTGAACCCGTTTCTGGGAGTCGAGGTCGACGGCAACAAGGCCAACACTTGGGAACGGTTGAGCAGTAGGGACCTGAGTCTGCTGCGTGCCGCCGTACCCGCGGACTGCCGGACCCGCGCACTCTTGCTCTGGCTGCCATTCCGTCGGGAAGGACTGCGGCCCGCGCCAGATGCAGGGTTCTCCACGGTGCAGCCCCAACCCGAACGAGTCGTCGCCGAGCTAGCGCGCCGACATGACCTCAGACTACTCGTGACGGCGCTTCGGCATGTGGATTCCATCGAGATTCGCGATCGCGGTGAGTTACGTTGCGCCGCCCACCTGGTTGCTGCCAACGAGAGGCTGCTCGGCCCCGATCGGTGGCCCGCTGGGGTCAGGTCCTTCAGAGGCACGGTCGAAACGAAGCTGGACGGGACGAGGGCCCGTTTCGTCGGGCGCGAAGCGAACCTCCGGACGAACCGCCTCCAGATACTCCAGGGCAACGAGCACTGGCCGCCGGTGATCAGCGCTCTCAGTTCAACGGCCGAGCCTGAGAAAGGCGAGCCCCACGGTGCCGCAACGCTGCTGCGCGTCGTCCCGACCGCGCAGTCCCGGAGCACCGACGACCTGACGATCTCATGGGCCGTGTTCCTGCCGATCTCGGAAACAGAACCCGAGTCCACCAGACCAGCACACGCATCCGAGACCATGGACTCGATGCAGCGCATCCGCCTTACTGGGTATGACTCCGGCTCCGGCACTGCCGGCCTTGGCCAGTTTCATCTCCTGCTGCACGGTTACTTCTTTCTGGACAGCGGTCGGCGGCACATCGAGGGTCTGTCTCAGCCTACAGCTTCCGAGAAGCCGTCGACGACTACTGAACTGGGCCGCGCCTGGAACGCCGAACTTCGAGATTCCGTCGTCCTGCCGCTGATCCCGGCCGTGCTGTGGGACGCGCTCAAGCAGAAGCTCATCACGAGCGCCGAGCTGGCCGCTGTCGCGGCGAGCCTCACCCGACACGCCTGGTTCAGCCGCCACCAGCGCTTCATTTGCGGAGAGCACGCGCTGGTCCGTGGGATTGAACCGCCAAACACAGTGGTCTGGCGTCTCGTTCCGGCGGGGTCCTCGTTCCGCCCGTTGCCCAGCTCGGTGGCTGACGCTCCTGAACGCCTGCGCGAGTTGTTCAGCGGCGTGCATGCATTGGCGCGAGACAGAAACCTCGTGCTCTGCGTGGACCCGGACGTATCCCTCACCGCGGAACCCCCACGTTGGCTTCCGGACGAAGTCGACGACCTGTTCTCGACGTTGTCGCCACGCGCGTTTCAGTCGCCGGCACTCGCAAGGCTCCTCAGCGCCGTCCTGGACGTGGCAGACCCGCCGCTCGGCTCCAACCGTTCCGTTCTTCAGGAGACCATCGGCCTGCACGTGCGCCGTGCGCTGCGTGATGCGTTGAACGACACCGATTCTCCGTTGGCACATTCGGAGCAATTGCGTTCCGTCCTGTCTCACGCTCCACGCAACCTCTTTCTGACACTTCCGAAGGTCGGTGAACATCGGCGGTTGCTTCAGGCGCTCGCCTCGGCGCCCACGGCGGTTCTTCCCGTTCGCCACGAATGGCTCGTGGAGCCCGGGGAGCCCCGTCTTCGCCAAGCGAGCGACCATCCTCCGTTGTCGCGGACTGATCTCGCGGCGATGCTCGGAGCCCTGGAACCGATCATCGCTGGCGGGGAACTGCCCGATCTCGCGGATCAGGCGGCGGCGGCTGCACTCGAGTTCCTTCGGGACCAGAATCTCTCGGAACTCTCCGGCTTGGACGACTTCGCTGACCTCGCGATTCTCCGCGGCCAAGACCCGGGCACCGACGAACAGGGCGTGCTGACGCTGAAGGAATCGTGCGCGTGTTCTCGCAAGGGACTCCTGTTCCGGACCACACCGACCGCCAAGGTGATGCTGCGCAAGCTGGCTCGTGCCCTGCCCGACGCCCATCCGGTCATCGTGAGCGGCAAGACTGCCGAGCTGCTCAGGGAACAGGGGGGCTCCGCCCTTCGACTCCTCACCGCCGACAAACGCGCCTGCCTCGATCTCGTCAACGCTGCGTCCTGCTTCGGGACTGACACGCACCGCGCCGAACTGATCGATGCGCTGCAGGTAGCCAGCGGCGATGACAGGACGGCACTTCGCAAGCTCTGCGCCGGCAAGTCAGAGGCCGGAATGCTGGCGGCGCGACTGGCGACGAGCGATGGGCTCTCTTCACCGATGGAGAGCATCGCGACCCGCTGCGTCGCCGACGACGAGTCCCTGTTCCTCGTTCCTCGGCGTATCGCCGACGCGCTTTCCCAGAATCAACGCGACTACATTGGTGTCGGCACGCTCGACAACAGGGGAATCGAGGCCCTCTTGACGCGCAATGCCAACACGTTGCTCGATCTGCGTCTGACGGAAACGGAACGCGATGCCATCCTGCAGACGGATATTTCGGACTCCGCGGTGAAAGCCCTGCCCATCCACGTGCGTTCCGATGGGACCGTCGGCAACACAGAGAGAGTGTTCCTCGAAACAGAGGCGTGGGGGATACCCCGAGCGCTAAAGGAACAGGTCCAGACGGCCGTGCTCTCCAGGGATTCGCGAGCACGGAAGAGACAGCTGGATCTCATACCGTCCTGGTCGCCACGGGTTCAGATCGACACGGCGTTGTCCCGACCCGCACCGCATGTCTTTCAAAACGAGATTCTCGACGCGCTCGCGGGAATCTCCCATGATTCTGATGCCGGCGGCGACCGGCTTTATCTCGGCACTTCGGATCATGAGCTCCGTACGACAAGCTGGCTCGCGGCCGGTGAGAATCCGATCGCGCCCGGCGACGTGTGGAGGCTGTCGCAGCCCGTCGAGGACGCGGCGCGATCACTGTTTTGGTCCATGGGCCAACAAACGCGTTTCATTACCGTGGACCGGCTGCCCCTCGACGTTCGGGAACATCCCGGCTTTCGCTACGTCGAAGAACACCTTCTGCAGTCCTCGCTAGAAGCGCTGGTCGAGATCGTGGCGGCCGTCGATGTGCCCGGACATCTCGGACCGGTCGAGAACTGCCCTGTCGACGACCTAGTCGTCCTTGCGGAGTCCAGCAACGACCTGGTGCTGCCCGGGTGGCGTCTCCTGGCCGCCCTGCTCTTATCCGCCCGAAACACCGACCGTGATGTCGCGACGTTCTGCAAGTCATTCCGACAGTTGTCCGAGCACGACCACGATCTTGCCGGCCGATACCTCGACGCGCTAGCCGAGTTGGCTTCCCGGAAGGATCCAACGGGAGAGGCGGCACAACGGGCGTACGAACACGGATTCAAGGCGGTCGCAAAGTGGTCCGACGACGCACGCTGCCGCGTGTTCCACCGCACACGGGTTCCCACGGTTGGTGGCCAATGGCGCAGCGGCCGCGAAGTAATCCTCGAACCCGACCTCGGCGTAGCCCCAACACACGTGCTCGCCCGAACCTGTGCCGCGACGTTTCGGATGCATGACAGCCACGATGCGCCCGGCGACAACATGCTGAAGTCAGCCGGTGACGGGTCCGCGCCGCCCGACCGCGCGCTCGCGCCGGACGCTGCGGCGTCCAGCGGAAACGACAGCGCGGTCCGCTCTGTCGACCTGCCGGAGATCGAGGCCGAGTCTGTCGATCGACATCGGCGGTTTCTGGAGCCGTGGCGAGGACGCGTTCCGTCCGACCTCGTAATCGTCTATCTCGGGTTTGTCGGGCGCTTCGGCGGGATGCGGAGGTACGCCGAGGAATGGGAAGGAGACGCGACCCACGATGTCGGGACGCTATGGCGTGAACTCGACGAGCGCCTCGATCGGCTTCTTCCCGAGCCGCTTTGCGACCGGGTGAATCACCGACGCTTCCGGGTTACGGAAGTCGGCGGCAGCCATGTACCGGCGGTCGCGCTGTCCGGTGAGCCGTTCGAAGCGCCGCTGGACGACTCATCGGGGCTCCTGGTCAGTAACTTCCACAAGCGGAGGAACGTGATCACCTCCGGCGCCGACTCGCAGAGACGACTGCTCGTCGAACTACACCTACGCCCTGTCGAACCGGCTGCTGGCTCCCAGGCCGAATCCTTGCGAATCTTTCGCCATTTCGTAGAGACGGTGGCCATCGATTGTCTCTGGATTGGAATGACGGACGAGCAAGCTGCTCTCAGCGACATCCTCGACAAGGCGAGTCTCATCGATCAGACGACTCTGGAAGAAACGCAGCGTCTCCTCCGGGATCTGCTGCCGGGGGTCATTGCACAACTGAAGCCGACCCGCGGCTCCGCCTGCCAGCAGGCTCTCCAGAAATACCAGGAGGAGGAGAGCTGGATTCATCGCGTATACGGTGCATCCGATCCGTCCGGCCCGGCCGAGCTCGCCAACTCGAAGATGGACTTGTGGCGTCGCCTTCACGGGGAAGCCCCAGGCGCCGAACTGCTCTCCGCTGTCCGCGCGAAAATCGAGGATCTCGGCTACTTCGCCAGAAGCGTGTTGTTCGAGCTGTTTCAGAACGCGGACGACGCCTATGTCCAGCTCGAAGCCGCTCCGAATGACCCCTGCTTCCAGGTCGAGCTCCTGCCGGATGTCCCAAGCGGATTCCGCGTCGTCCACTGGGGTCGCCCCATCAATCATCGCGGGCCGGTTGCAGAAGTGGGAGGACGTTGCCGCTACGACCGCGACCTCGTCAACATGCTTCTGATGAACTTCTCAGAAAAGCGTCCCGAACTCACCGAGGAGGATCTGACCGGCAAGTTCGGTCTGGGGTTCAAGAGCGTGCACATCCTCTCCGACAGCGTGGGTATCGCCAGCGGCTTCGTCGCGCTGCGAACCCACGGCGGATTCCTGCCAGTGGAATGGCCTGTCGGCAGCCGGGAGGCCAACAACCGCAATCGCCCGGACGGTCCGAAGGCAACCGTCGTCGACGTCCCGTTCGTGGCGGACCGGACCGCTCAAGGCGAAGAGTGCATTCGCGATTTCCGAGCCGCCCTGACCTGGTTACCGGTGTTCGCACGCCGCATCAGACGAGTCGCGATAACCGGCAATAGTCCCGTGACCGTTGAGTGCTCTTCCACGACACTCGTAGGTGCCGATGGAATTGACGTGGTCACCGTCGACGCGTCGGCGGAATCGTCACGTGCGCTCCGGTTCGATCTCGGAGACGGGTACAGCCTATTGCTCAGGGTTGATGGGGTCGGTCCGTGCGCTACTTCGAACGACACACCGCGCATCTGGAATCTGGGGCCGTTGGCCGAGCGCGTGACCTCCGGCTGGCTGCTGAACGGCCCGTTCCCGGTCGACCCCGGGCGCGGACGCTTGGCCGGATCCAGCGAAGACCATCGATCTCTGTTCGGTCGGTTGGGCCGGAGTCTGGGGGAGCGCTTGCTGGAACTCCATGATGTCGCGGCGAACGACTGGACGCACTTCACTGCCGCAGTTGGCCTGGATCCGTCGGAGCATGCAGCGCAGCCACAGTTCTGGTGGCGACTCTTCGAGCTTTTCCGCAGAGACCTCGACGACCCGCTAGCCCAGTGTCTTCATGCCGAGGCCGGCTACAGGCGCCTCGCCGGCGAACGGTCAGTAGTCCCGACCGGCTTGCCGCAACCGTTCGACGAACTCGTCTGCGCCACGGAAGTGACCCGCCGAGCGTCCGGCGCGTTGACGGACACGGGTGTTTTCAAGAGAGTGCGTGACTGGCCGGTGCTCTCGGCCCTGAGGCGCCGGGTAGTGAACACCGAAGCTGCGGAAGTCCTGCGGCAACTCGGCTTCGAAGGCATCCGGCCGATAACGCTGCGCGGTCTCTTGGGCGACGAGATGGGCGCTGACAAGCGGATCGACCCTGAGCGAGGCAAGAGGCTCGGCGAAGTCATAACACCGAGCGAGATCGAGAAACACCCGCTGGACCAGGAACGCGACAGCATCCTTGACGTGGCAAAGCGCGTCGAGTTCCGAGCGCAGGACGAATCGTGGCGCCCGGTCGGCGCCCTGAATTCGCAACTCGCTGGCCGCGAGGACGAGAAGCGGCTGTGCGAGTTTGCGCCCGACAGCACCCTGCTTCACCGGGACTACCAAGGCGCTGCGATCGAGTTCTTCAAGGTTGCGCGAAACCGAGCCGGATACGGTCCGCAGGTTCGCCACCTGCTGGAGTGGGCTCGACACGCCGGCGACCTCGATCGGCAGCGCGCCGTGCTCCGGTACCTCGTCGAAGGACACCAAGGGTCGCGACTGGCGGACGCCCTACGGCCCAATCGCCCGGCCTGGATGCCCGAGGACGCCAGAGACATCCCAACGGACCTGCTGCCCAGAGAGCGCCCGGATGAATCGAGAAAAACGCTGGTCATCAGACTCGGCGGCCACGAACAGGTCGAGGTACGCGAACCGGCTCCTCCCGAACCCGTGCCTCCCTCCGCCGAATCCGTCTTGCTTGAGATGCATGAGTGGTGGACCCGCGTCGGTCCATCAGAGCGCAAGGAATATGACCGGAGGGTGTACCCGTCCGGTTTTCTGCCGTCCCAACTTCAGCAACCGGACGACCGCGCCGGATGGTTCACCATGTTCGCACTCGCGTGCTTTCGATCACTGGGGCGGTTCCAGGACGAACAGCATCGCGGCTTCATGAACCTCGGCCGGAACGAGGGCTGGTGGCAGCAACTCGCAGAATCGACACCACCAAGACCGTCCGACGAACTTCAACCGTGGATCGACCTCCTGGAGCGTTGGAGCGCGCCAACACAGTTTGGTCAGGACTTCCTTCCCTGGAGACGGACGTTCGGCGAACTGTACACCTTCGTTCGCTGGCTGGATGCTTACATCCTGCTTTTTCGCAGGCTTCCGAGCGTCATCCGCGCGGAGGGACCCGTGTCGATGGACGGTATCCTGCGGCCTGCCTACTCTCCGGCCTTCCGGTCCCTCGGTCTCGAGGCAGCGCCGCTCGACAGCTCACTCCGCATCGGCGTGAGCTGGCTGCTTCGGGAGTTGTCGCACCACGGGGTGTACGATCCGGGCGACGCGGAACTGATGGCACCGTACTGCTGGGCGCCCACCCAGCGTGTGCGGGAATACCTGCAGGAACTGGGTGCCGACTGCAACGACAGCAGGAGCATTCACGACTTCGTCAAGGCGCAGATCGGTGACGAGCGCGCCCGCTTCGCCGGCCATTTCGATCTGCCGTTGCAGCTCCGTGCCTCCAGCAGGGGTGCGTCCCCCTCGTGATGCGCCGAATGAGCGACCCGATAACGAGAGCCAACCGGACACGCGAATGACGACATCCAAGACCACACCGAACCGGCGCCTGGAAAGCGGAGCGCCCGTCACTCACCAGCGCCACGGTCGCGGCCGCGTGGTCGCCGACATGGGCGAGACAATCGTGATCCGGTTCGACGGCGTGCTGGAACAGGTACCGGGAGAAGAAGTCGTCGAGACGCCGTCGCTATACACGGCGCTCGCTGACGGGCGATTCGACGACGCGACCGACGTGGTCGTGCGTGCCCAGGCGCTGGCCATCGCGTCGGTTAACGACCAGTGGGGGGTCTTCTCCCGGTCGCGCGTGCAGTTGCTTCCGCATCAGTTGTGGGTTTGCCAGCAGGTGAATCGGGCATGGCCGTTTCGGTGGCTTGTCGCCGACGATGTGGGGCTCGGCAAGACCATCGAGTGCGGCTTGGTGCTGATGCCGCTGATCGCCTCGGGCCGCGTGCGGCGCGTGTTGATCCTCGCTCCGGCCAAGTTGGTGCCACAGTGGCAGTTCCGCCTGAAGGACATGTTCGACATCCGGCTCCAGCGCTACGTTTCCGAAGCAGACACGCCGCGAGGCGACTTCTGGGCGACCGCGTCCATGGTGGTGGCATCATTCCACACGCTGCGTGACGACCGGCGCGCTGCCCGCCAGCGGCTGCTTGACGCAGATCCGTGGGATCTCGTGATCGTGGACGAGGCACATCACCTCGGCACGGACAAGAAGACCGGTCCGACGCTCGCCTACGGCCTGTTGTCGGATCTCGCAGCGAGAGGGCGGATCGACTCGCTACTGTTTTTTACCGGCACGCCCCACCGCGGGAAGGACTTCGGGTTCTTCGGCCTGATGCACCTCGTGCGCCCCGACCTTTTCGATCCCGAGGGGGATTCCGTCGAGCAGCTACGCAGGCTGCCGCAGGCGATGATCCGGAACAACAAGGCAGCCGTTACCGACCTACGGGGCAACCGCCTGTTCCAGCCGGTCACCGTGCACAACCTCGAGTACGCCTACAGCGAAGCAGAGTCCCGCTTTTACGACACGCTCAGCACGTTCATCCTCGACGGTCGCGCCTACGCCGCCACCCTCGACGGGCGCGCCCAGACGGCGCGCATACTGGTGCTCACGAGCCTTCAGAAACTCGCCGCCAGCTCGATAGTTGCCATCCGCAACGCCCTCCGGAAGCGACGCGTCATGCTGGCGGCAAAGGTCGGCCAGGCGGACGCCGATGCGTCCGTCCACCTCCCGGACGATGAACAGGCGACGCTGGACGATGTAGCCGAGGCGGAAGAGCACCTGCCCGGGTCGGCGGCGGTGCTGCTTCTGAAGGACGAGATACGCCGTCTGGATCAACTCGTCGAGTTGAGCGAGGCCGTCATCGCGGAGACGAAGATCGAACGGCTCGTGGCGATGATACGAGACGATTTTCCGGCCCAGGAACCGGTTCTGCTGTTCACGGAATACAAGGCGACGCAGGCGCTCGTCGTGAACGCGCTCCATCGGCAGTTCGGCTTCGATTCAGCCACGTTCATCAATGGCGACGACAGGCTCGACGGACTGGAGCAGGCGTCGGGAATGACAACCGCCGTCGCCCAACCACGTGAGTCGGCGGCCGCTGCGTTCAATGCCGGCAAGGTGCGCTTCTTGGTCTCAACGGAGGCCGGAGGCGAGGGTATAGATCTCCAGGAGCGGTGCGCCATGCTTGTACATGTCGACATGCCCTGGAATCCGATGCGCCTGCACCAGCGGGTCGGCCGCCTGTCTCGCTATGGCCAGTCCCGGCCCGTGTCCGCATACATCCTGCGCAATCCGGACACGGTCGAGGCACGCATCTGGGACCTGCTGAACGAAAAGCTGGCGCGCGTGCAGCAGGCGTTGTCCTCTGTCATGGAGCAGCCGGAGAACATCTCGCAGCTGGTCGTCGGAATGACCGGCAGCTCGATGTTCAACGAGCTGTTTTCGGGCGCGCAGGGCATGACGGGTGATCGACTGACGGCATGGTTCGACACGGCGACAGCCACGCTCGGCGGGCGCGACGTGATCGATGCCGTTCGAGAAATGCTTGGCAACGTGTCTCGATTCGACTTTCAGGCCGTCGGCAAGGACCTGCCACAGGTCAACATCCCGGATCTCGAACGGTTCTTCACCCTTGCCGCCGCCCGTCACAAGCGCCGCGTACGCAGGGGCGCGGACGGCTTGGAGATGAAGCCGCCGGATGCCTGGAAGTCGCGGAGCTATGCTGTGCGCGACAGGTACGACGGACTAGTGTTCGACCGTGGTCTGCGCGGAGACGGCGCCGCGTCGCGCGTGCTGGGCGTCGGCCACACGCTCTTCGACATCGCGCTTGCCGAAGCCCGCGATCTCCCGGTGCGAGCCGCCGTGATCGAGGGAATCAGTGCACCGATCCTACTCGTTTCCGTCGAGGACGAAGTCACGGGAACCGGATCGCTCGTCCACCGACTAATCTTCGGCGTGACGGAGGTTGAGGGGCGCCCGGCACCGCTGCGCGATTGGGAGCTCTTGCTTCTCCTGAATCGTTCAAAGCTCAAGAGTATCGGCGTCGAATCCGCCCATGATTTGAGCCCGCCGACACTTACCGCGACCGTCGATCGACTGACGACCGCGTTTACCGCCGTCCTGTCAAGTCACGCACCAGCCTTCCGGCGTCCGATCTCCTGGCCGGAAATGCTCCTGGTTCCGATGACGAGGAGCGACGCAGAACCCACGACTACTCAGATCAAGCCAAGTTGACGTATTCCGCACGATCGAGCACCTGCGCAGACTCGACGCTCGAAGGCCGTGTCCACCGAGTGCACGGGCAACCTATGCGACCGCCTGCCGTAGTTGCAGGTCCCGGGTGTGGTACGCCTTCAGGGCCCCTCGGTGAGCGCCCAAAACCGGCCAGTATGACCAGCTGGTCATACTGGCCGGTTTTGACCCGTCCATTGAGGACCGGCTGCTCCGGTCGCTGCTCGACCAGACGTTGACGATGCGGCCGGGATCGTCGTAGGGCAAGCCACGAACGAAGATCGCATGGACCATCGCGAAGACGGCGACGTTCAAGCCGATGCCCAGGCCCAGGGTCGTGACGGCCAGGGTCACGAGGGACCGGTCGCGGGCCAAACGACGGAACGCGTAGCGCAGGTCGCGGGAGATGTTCTCGATCCACCGCCTGCCGCGCGCGTCGCGGCACAGCTCCTTGACCTGGTCGAGGCCGCCGAACTCCAGCCGCGTCCGCCGGCGCGCCTCCGGCGCGGACATCCCGCCCCGGACGTAGTCGGCCACCTGGCGCTCGACGTGGTCGCGCAGCTCGGCGTCCAGCTCGGCCTCCGCCCGGCCGCGAAGCCGGGGCCGCCGCCACCAGCTCACCGTGCGCCTCCGCCCGCGGTGCCGAGAATCAGCCCGACGGCCTCTGCCAGCCGGGCCCAGCTCTCGGCCTCGGCCTGCAACTGCGCGCGGCCCTTCGGCGTCAGGCGATAGAACTTCGCGTCGCGCCCGGTGTCCGACGGTTTCCACTCGGCGGCCAGCAATCCGCGCCGCTCCAGCCGGTGAAGCGCGGGGTAGAGCGAGCCTTGCCGTACCTGAAGCACGTCGCGCGAGACCTGCTTGATCCGCTGGGCGATGCCGTAGCCGTGAATCGGTCCGGTGGCCGCGACCTGCAGCACCAGCAGGTCTAGATCTAGAGTGCCCTGCGGCAGATCGGTCCTGAGCGTGGTCATCTCTCCATACCTCTGGCTTCTACATGTACAGGCTTACGTGTAGAAGATCAAGGTATTCAGCGTCGAGGATTCGTGTTCCCGCGACGGCGTGCACGTGCCGCCCCAGGGGAAGCTGTGGTCGCTGGCGTGGATCACATCGCGTCGACTCAACCCGATGTCTTCCGTGGCCGAACCCATGGAACGGGTCAGGGTGGGCGAGCTCGTTTGCTTCATCTCGAAGCAGCGCAACCGAGAGCCGCGTTGCACGACCAGGTCGATCTCGCGCCCGGAATGCCTGGCCCAGTAATGGCACTGACGTGCTTCCAGGCCGAGCGCCTGAAATCACGTTCTCGGGGAAGAGCGCGGGACGCCGCTCGACCTCGTCGATGACAACGAGTCCCCGGAGCGGCGACAGGGTGAGCAGCGGATCGGACGGTTCCGGTGCGGCCGGCCAGGTCCCGGCCAGGTCCCCCACCCTGAACCTATAGGGGGAAGGGGCTCAACCCAGCGGAGTGCCGGGTTATCCGCGTGGCAGGTGAGGCGTCAACGGAGTCGACGAGAATGAGGTGATCGTCACAAAACGGGGCCGCGCCATGTCAACACGCTGCCGTTGCCAATGATCAGGCGAACCGCAACCTCACGCGCCGCGTTGGTCGGTGTCGAGAACGGCTCGCTGACGTTGCCGAACAGCGCCTTGACGGCATCCCGATCGCCATCGCGGCCGAGGATCTTCTCGAGAACGGCACGATTCTCCTCTAACCTGAGATCGGGGCTCAGGTGGATCCGGCGAGCGCAGAACTCGCTTCCGTTGTAGTCCGTATCGAGGAGCCACATCCGGACTGTATCCGGGGTCATGAAACTGGCCTGCCCGGTTACCGGGTTGTACTCGTGCCAACCGCGGACATGGACCCGATGCTGGTCTTCATCGAGCTGCTCGACCTCAACCGTCGGCTCGGCAACCAAGAGAAGAGGCGATTCCAGATCGCTGACGCGGCGCCTGACCTCCCGAAGGTGAAGCTCAGCCCCGGCCTCGATCCGGGCGACCGGAATCTGGTATTCCCCGCCATCCAGGGCCTGGTACGAGCCGCCGTCGATCTCCGCACCGACGACGATCAAAGCAAGCTGGTTCTCCCGCTGATGACGGCTGATGGCCTCGCGGACGTTCCGCTGGATGCTGTCGGTACCGACCCGGGAATCCTGGGGCCAAATCGCGATGACCGCGTCCAGCTTCTTCCCGGTGGCGTGATCGATCAGCCGACAACGGTGCGTAATGCGGCCAGCCTGATTATCGTCGCCCGCTTGAGCAACCACGCTCTCTAGGGCCTCAATCATCCAACGCGTGCCTTCGTTCGAGCCGATGCCCTTCTCGTCCAGCATCTGGAGGATGTGCTCGCGCCAGCTGAGCTGGCGGGCCGTCTCGCGCGGCGTGAGCAATTCTTCCGGACTGCGATACTCATCCAGGTACTCGGTCTCAACGGTGAACCGGCTGGCAACCCTCTTCCCAGGCTTGGCCCCGACGGGCCGATCGACCAGCCAAGTCCACTCGCGCTTCGAGGGCTTGTCGGGGCGGTCCTTGTACGCCAAGGTGGCCGCCGACACGTACGGCACGCGCTCGACAACAATACCGCCAGCAGGATCGCGGTCTCCGCGGGGCTGCGCAGTCAGCGCGGGCTGACCGACGGCCGCGCGGAGTTCATTCTCCTTCCGAAATCCGGCAAGGCTGCCGATCAACAGATGCTGGGTGTACGCCTGCACCAGAATACGCTCACGCGAGACCGCGAGGGCTTCGCGAGACGTGTCAATGCCGATCCAACGGCGACCCCACTCTTCAGCCACGACAGGCGTCGTGCCAGACCCTACAGTCGGATCAAGGACGAGGTCCCCAGGACGAGTCGTCATGAGGATGCAGCGCTGAATAGCCAGATCACCGGTCTGGACGGGATAGCGTCGATCCGTAGGCGCAATTTTCGTCTCCCAGACGTTATTGAGACGCTTGCCTGGGACCTCGCTGCGAAGACAACGCCAGTGGAGTTCACCAGCAGACGCCGTACGCTGAGCAGAAGGCACGGTGGCGAACAACCGATCCTGTTGGCTGAGAGCCTCAAGGCCTAGTTGGTCAACACTCCAATGGCGCTTCGTCAGCCCGTCCGGCCCGAACTGGGTTCCTTGCCAGACGAATGGCTGACCCTGATCCTTACCCTCGCCGACAGGTCCCTGAGAGGTCAGGTTCTCAATGAACCACAGTTCTGTTCCCTCGGCGATATTACGCTTCGGATCGCGCTTTTCCTCGGGACGCAAGACCCGCCGACCCTCGGGAAAGTCGCCGCCAACGGCAGCCCAGACCTTGGTGTCACAGAAGGCCTCGACGTCCTGTTCTTCATAGAGTCTGAAGAACGAAGAACGCATTTGCTCACGGTCCTTCGCGTACCAGAGGATGTAGTCCATGGCCTTGGAAAGAGACGACGTTGAGCTACCACCACCCCCGGTCGCATACGAAATCGTGGTGACCCTGTTCTCAGGGCCGAACACGTCGTCAAGCACCATCGCGCACCGGTGAACGTTGACATCCCCGATCTGCATGAAGAAGCTACCCGACTCGGTCAGGAGCTCACGAACGAGTGCAGCGGTGTCGCGAACGGCATCGAGATACGAGTGCACGCCACGATCGTAGGTGTCGATGAACGCGCGTCTGGTGAGAGTGTCGTTCCCCAGCTTCGCGTCGAAGTCCATGCCGTACGGGGGGTCAAAGTAGACCATCTGAACAGACCCGGCCAAGTGCTCGTGCTCAAGAAGCGAAGCCATCGCCCGGCGAGCGTCGGCATGGATCAACCGGTTCGACCAGTTACCGGCATGCTCGTACCACTCGAGGCGGGCCGCCCCGGGCTCCCGGTACTCGTTGAACGACGCGAACATGTCCGGCTGCCCATTCTTGGGGCGCAGCGTGTGCAGCCAAGCAGAGGGGTCGATCTGCTCCGCGCGCATCAACATGGGAGCGATTGCCGTTTTCCGCTCCGGAGCCCGATCCCACTCGAGGCGGGGCTCAGTTGGCCGACGGTCCCGGACGTCCTTCCGGTGCTGACGAGCTTTTCGCCGCTCCTCTGACGCCGTCTCGACGGCCTCAACGCTCGGGTTGTTGGGGCGGGTGGTTCCATGCCTGTACGCGCTCGAATGGCTCATCGGCCGACCGCCTCCTGGATACCGCGCTCGATCGACGCGGTGATGTTGCTGTCAGGGCCAACCTGGACGTACGCCCAACGATGGTACGGAGCACCGTCAGCAGCAGCAGCCTGATCAGCGCACCGTGCCCACCAGTCGCGAGTCCAGCGGGCCTTCTCCGAGGCCTTCGGATCCTGCGGGCCCTTGCCCTCTACGATGAGATGGGGAACGACCTCGTGGGCAGCAGCCCCCGATCCAGCGGGAACGGGCTTCGCCCTCGCGAAGAAATCCGGAACAAACTTGGCCCACTTCCCCTCAGTCTTGTACGGAATCTCAAACCGCTCGGGGCCATGGTTTCGGACAACGGCGTCGATGGCCGGATGCCCGTCCAGAACGTGGACAATCGCCATCTCAAGGCGGCTATGGCACGCGGCGACGTTGAGCTCAGACCGCTCAAGGGAGACAATCTTCGCAAGCGTGGTCTTGAACGGGCGCCAAGTACCAGCGCAGCGCCGAGGGCGATGCGGATCGGCAGGAACGCCGACGCGAGTGACGAGATCGCCACCGAGGGTCTCAAGGGCATAGACGATGTGGTCCCGAGCCTCGTCCTGAACATCAGGATCAAGAAGCACGCGGCGCTGATCGATGCGGATGTTCACCCGCTCGTGCGCGAGCCACTGCCGGACAGCCATCAGACAATGGCTAAAGAGACGAGCACTGCGGTAGCGAGTCGCGGAGTCCTCAGAGCTCCAGCGGTGCGACAGAATATTCGCAACCGCGGCCGCAAGCCGCCAGACCGGCTCGTCGGGATGACTAGGTTGACGATTTACCAGGATCCGGTCCCGACCGATCGGTCCCCGCACCTGGGCCCAGCGAACCTCAATACCACCAGACTTCGTCGCGAGCGTCCAAGCTGTCACGCGTTCGGGGTTCAACCGAATCTCGGGGGTCTCGTGGACAACCGCATAATCCTTGAAGTCCGGGACGTCGATGCGGTACGGAACGCGGTGCTCATCAACGACATACACATCCGTCTGGGGCTTCGGTGGGACGGGCTCACCGCCCGCACCGCTGCCCTGAATCCCGTAACGCTCAAACGGGACGCCCAGAACGGTGGCGTAGGTGGCCTCGAACCGCTCAGTGACCTGCCCGGTGTCCTGACGCTTGGCTTCGATCCGATTTTCGTAGTCGGGGCGCCGCAGCGCCCGGCCCATGGTCTGCTCACAGAGCAGTTGACTGCCGAACTTGCGATAACCGAGGATGTGGGTGACCCGGCGGCAGTCCCACCCCTCGGTGAGCATGCCGACGCTAACGACGCAGCGGACGCTCCCGCCCGCTGCCCGCGGCACGGCGACCGTGGCGAGGATCTCCTCCAGCTGACGGCTGTCCTTGACCTCCTGAACACCGATTGCGCCCTGATCGAACCGGTCACTCTCCCGCTTCTCAGCGGCACGGTTGCCCTTGGAGTAGACGAGAATCGTCCTCGCCGGGCGCTCTAAGCACTCCGCCTTCGACGCCCCCTGACGGGGCACATTAGACAAAAGGGAGAAGCCACCTTCCGGCGGGTCGTAGACGTCGTCCGTGCCCGGACGAAGACGGCCACCGAGCATGTCCATGAAGGCTCGAGCGTTGGCCTTGGAATTGGCGATGATGATCAGCACGGGATGGCCAACGGAAGAATCCCGCTCCGCGTGCGGCTCCCATGCAGCGAACGTCGTTTCGTAATCGCTGTAAAGAAGCTGAAGCGCATTCCGGACCTTTAGACGACTCTCCGCCGAGTCCAGATCGCGACCATTGTTGTCCTCGTAGAGGTTCTCGAGGATGCGACGATCAGCCTGGTCCGTCCGCCGCGGCGGCATTGGGATCGTGACGAGCCCGGCCTCCATGGCCTCCATCAGCGCAAACTCGCTGACGATCCAGGGCACCAGCGGCTCGTCCGTCTTGATTTTGGCACCAGGCGGCTTATGTGTGTTGCGCGGCTCAATGAAGATCGGGGTCGCGGTAAGGTCAACGATCTGAGCCACACGGAAGTGGCGGTGGTTGTCCAACTCATGAATCGCTTGCATCCAGACGCCTTGGTTGGTCCCGCTGCTGCGGATGGTCTTGGCGTCAGCAGCACGCTCCCAGCAGTGGTGGGCTTCGTCGTTCAGAACGACCACCCGGTCGCCGTGCCGAGAACTCGGCCGGCCGAGGAGGCGGGTCCACATCTCCTCGTACGTCTCAGGAGACTCCGACGCATCGACACGAGCCCAAGCTAGGGCCTCGGTACGGCTGCCCGAAGTCTCAAGGCCGCCGAGAAGCGCGTTGCCTCGGGGCTGGAGCTTCTCGAAGTTCAGAACCGTGACGTGGACCTGAGACAGCCGACGCCGCAAAGCGAGCGGCAACAATCGAAGCTGGTCGTACAAATTGTCCGCACGGCGCGGATCAAGACCACGGAGCTGCCGGGCGATGGTTCGCCCTGGCGCTATGACGACGATGCGACCTATGTTGCGGGCCAGCCCGAGGCTGTGGTGCCGGTGCTCCGCTCTGCGGTTCACGGCGTACCAAGCGATCATCATCGCCATGACGGTCGTCTTACCGGTACCCGTCGCCATGCGGATCGCGAGCCGAGTGAGGCCACGGCTCCACTCCTGGCCCAACGCCTTGAGACGCTTGACGACCTCATGGCCGCCGTTGCCGACCTCACTTAAGTAGACGACCGTCTCCACGGACTCGCGCTGGGCGTAGAACGGGCTGTAGAGGGGTCCCTCACCGGGCGGACGAGCCCAGTACTCCAGGAGTTGCCGAGTGTTCTCGGTGGTACCCGGCCAATGACTGTCACGCCAAGCGCGCACCTCGTTGCGCAGCGCGTCGATGACCCCGGGAACCGAGGATCCAACCGGAGCATTGGCGAGCAGCTTCAGCTGCTCAGCACGAGCGACGCCCATCGGCAACGGCTGCTGCGCCGGCCGGCGACCCGGCACCACCTCGCCTGTCGTCTGGTGTTGGTCCAGCTTCCAGTGCCGATCGGGTTCGTCGTAGGGCGTATGCAGAACAGGCTGGCGTTCGTGATGCTCACCGAGGGGCGTGAGCGACGAGGAGCTGTCGGTCATGGTGGCTCATCCAAGCTAGGCCGACGCGGGCCCGCGAGAGCCGTCATCGTACACCAGCCCCGCAGGGAATTTTGAGCTGAGACCAAACCCAAAGGAGAGGAACCACGACTGATTCCGGAACGCCAGCACGACGACACAACGGTCGAGAACAAAGCCGAACCACAGGATCTATGGGCAGGCACAGCCGGCCCGCCAGCGCACGGGCAGGAGCGCGTCGAGCGCCGGGAAGGGGCCGGCCGCGGGATCGCCTACAACCGCGACAAGAGCCAGACGCTCCGGCAATCGAAGGAAAACCGGACGGGGCGAACGAGATCGCCAGGGACCTTCCGAACGAGTACCGCAACGCGTTGCGGTAAAGAAGCGCCCGGGCCGGTGGCAGCGGCCATCGCCTCGAGACCGAGATCGGGTACAGACTGCCCATCATCGGCGCACAGTTCGGCGGTACACCGCGAGTCGGACTGCGGATATCCGAGTTCGGGCGCGACGACCGCCTCGGCTACTGGATACAGGCAATCGAGCAGAACAAACCGAAGCTGCAGCTCGGGATCGAGGCGTAGCGCCGCGAGAGCCCCACCTTCTACCTACCTAGGAGTCTGCGCCGCAGGACGCTTGCGGCACGAAACGGGTCGCCAGCCTACGCCCTGAGCTCCGTGTCGGGGCGGCTTCGCCAGTCGGCCGGGCGGGGTGGATTTTCGGTGGTTGGCGAACAGAGAGCGAAATTCGGTCCTCGCGGGCCGCACGGGCCG
>Ga0209544_1001292_pt1 | contig 28416 bp, 40 predicted proteins | sample MesohylPK_FD_187297 | JGI IMG/M metagenome (GOLD analysis project Ga0209544, IMG submission 187297) | Host-associated microbial community of the marine sponge Aplysina aerophoba from Gulf of Piran - sponge mesohyl, lysed by proteinase K... | ecosystem: Host-associated > Porifera > Sponge >...
GGCGTGGTGAATGTCGGCGACGACGTCGGGATCATCGGGATCCGCGAGACGACGAAGACGGTGTGCACGGGCGTCGAGATGTTCCGGAAGCTGCTGGATCAGGGCGAGGCCGGCGACAACGTGGGCGTTCTGCTTCGTGGCACGAAGCGTGACGAGGTCGAGCGCGGCCAGGTCCTGGCGGAGCCCGGGACGATCACGCCGCACACGCGTTTCGAGGCCGAGACGTACATCCTGACGAAGGACGAGGGCGGCCGTCACACGCCCTTTTTCTCGAACTACCGTCCGCAGTTCTACTTCCGGACGACGGACGTTACGGGGACGATCGGGCTGCCGGAAGGGACCGAGATGGTGATGCCCGGCGACAATGTGACGATGCAGGTGGATCTGATTGCGCCGATTGCGATGGACGAGGGGCTTCGCTTCGCCATCCGCGAGGGCGGACGCACCGTCGGCGCCGGCGTCGTCGCCAAGATCGTCGAGTAGAGCTTAACCGAGGCGGACAAGAGGCCGGGCACGCACAATGGCCATCGACAGCCAGAATATCAGGATCCGCCTCAAGGCGTTCGATCACCGGGTGCTCGACGCATCGACGAGCGAGATCGTGAACACGGCCAAGCGTACCGGTGCCCAGGTGCGCGGGCCGATTCCGCTGCCGACCCGGATCGAGAAATATACGGTGCTGCGCTCGCCCCACATCGACAAGAAGTCGCGCGAGCAGTTCGAGATTCGCACCCACAAGCGGCTTCTCGACATCGTCGATCCCACGCCGCAGACCGTCGACGCGCTGATGAAGCTCGACCTCGCGGCCGGCGTCGACGTCGAGATCAGGTTGTAGGAGGGCATCATGGCCGGCCAGGCGGCAGCGCGCAGGCGCACGGGCGTGATCACCGAGAAGCTCGGCATGTCGCGCGTCTTCAACGACGAGGGCGAGCATGTGCCGGTGACCGTGCTGCGCCTGGACAACTGCCAGGTCGTCGCCCAGCGGACCCCCGATGCGGGCGGCTATGTCGCGCTGCAGCTCGGCGCGGGCCGGGTCAAGGTCAAGAACACCCCGCGCGCGCTGCGCGGCCACTTCGCCAAGTCGAAGGTCGAGCCCAAGCGCCACGTGGCCGAGTTCCGCGTGAGCGAGGATGCGTTGGTGGATGTGGGAGCCACGCTCGGCGCCGAACACTTCGCCGCCGGCCAGTTCGTCGATGCGGTCGGCACCTCCATCGGCAAGGGCTTCGCCGGCAGCATGAAGCGGCACAACTTCTCGGGCCTGCGCGCGAGCCACGGCGTGTCGGTCTCGCACCGCGCCCACGGTTCGACCGGCCAGTGCCAGGACCCCGGCAAGGTCTTCAAGGGCAAGAAGATGGCAGGGCATCTCGGGAATGCGCGCGCGACCGTGCAGAACCTCGAGGTGGTGGCGACGGATGCGGTGCGCGGCCTGATCATGGTCAAGGGCGGCGTCCCCGGCCCGAAGGGCGGCGTCGTCCTGCTGTCCGACGCGAAGAAGCGCAGCCTGCCGGAGGGCGTACCCTTCCCGGCCGGGCTCATGGAGGAGCCGGAGGCGGAGGCCGCGGAGGAAGCTGCTCCCGAGGCCGAGAGCACACCCGACGACGAGCCTGCTGCCGCCGACGCCGCAGAGGGCGACGGGGAGGAGACCTCGTGAAGGTCGACGTCATCGACCTCAAGGCCAAGCGCGTCGGCGAGATCGAGCTCGCCGACGAGGTGTTCGGCGTGGCCGTGCGGCCCGACCTGATGCACCGCACCGTGCGCTGGCAGCTCGCCAAGCGCCGCGCCGGCACGCACAAGACCAAGACGGTGGCGGAGATTCGCGGATCGACCCGCAAGCCCTTCAAGCAGAAGGGGACGGGCCGCGCCCGCGCAGGCTCCCGCCGGGCAGCGCACCATCGGGGCGGCGTGGCTATCTTCGGCCCCCAGCTGCGCGACCACGCGCACAAGCTGCCGAAGAAGGTGCGCAAGCTCGCGCTCAAGTCCGCGCTCTCGGCCAAGCAGGCGGACGGCAAGCTCTCGATCGTCGATTCCCTCGATCTCGGCTCGGCCAAGACCGGCGTTCTCGCCGCTCGAATCGCGCGCCTCGGCTGGTCGTCGACGCTGGTGATCGACGGCGACGAGGTCGATGCCCGCTTCGCCCGGGCGGCGGGCAACCTGACCGAGATTCAGGTGCTCCCGCAACTGGGCGCCAACGTCTACGACATCCTCCGCCGCGATCAATTGGTGCTGACCCGGAGCGCGGTGGAAAGCCTGCAGGCGAGGCTCGCATGAGCGTCGAGCCCAAAGAGCGCTGGTACGACATGATTCTCGGCCCGGTGGTGACCGAGAAGTCGACCCAGGGCTCGGAGTACAACCAGGTCACCTTCAAGGTGCGTACCGACGCGACCAAGCCTCAGATCAAGGAAGCCGTGGAAGGGCTCTTCGAGGTCAAGGTGAAGAAGGTCAATACCATTATGGTCAAGGGCAAGGTCAAGCGCGGCCGCGGCGGCCGGCTGGGCAAGCGCTCGGACTGGAAGAAGGCAACCGTATCGCTTGGCGAAGGCGATACGATCGACGTGATGACCGGGCTCTAGGCGATGGCTCTCAAGAACTACAGGCCGACCACGCCGGGGCGCCGCCAGCTCGTTCTGGTGGACCGCTCCGATCTCTGGAAGGGCAAGCCGGTCAAGGCGCTGACCGAGGGCCTCAACCAGAAGGGCGGGCGCAACAGCGACGGCCGCATCACCATGCGCCACCGCGGCGGCGGGCATAAGCGCCGCTATCGCGTGATCGACTTCAAGCGGCGCAAGTACGATGTGCCGGCGACCGTGGAGCGGCTCGAGTACGACCCCAACCGCTCGGCCTTCATCGCGCTGATCCGCTACGAGGACGGCGAGCAGGCCTACATCCTTGCCCCGCAGCGGATCTCGCCGGGCGACAAGGTGGTCTCCGGCGACCGCTGCGACATCAAGCCCGGCAACGCGATGCCGATGAGCAACATTCCCGTCGGCACCATCATCCACAATGTCGAGATGAAGCCGGGGAAGGGCGGCCAGATCGCCCGCTCGGCCGGCAACTACGTGCAGCTGGTCGGCAAGGACCAGGGCTACGCCCAGCTCAGGCTGCCGTCGGGCGAGCAGCGCGTGGTTCATGCCCGATGTATGGCCACCATCGGCGCAGTCTCCAACCAGGACAATCAGAACACCAACCAGGGCAAGGCCGGCCGCATGCGCTGGAAGGGCCGGCGCCCCAAGGTGCGCGGCGTCGCCATGAACCCGGTGGACCATCCTCACGGCGGCGGCGAGGGCAAGTCCTCCGGCGGGCGGCACCCGGTCACCCCCTGGGGCGTGCCCACCAAGGGCAAGCGCACGCGAAGCAACAAGAGAACCGACCGCTTCATCATGCGGCGTCGGGGCAAGAAGTAGGGCGGGGGACAATCGATGGCGCGTTCCGTATGGAAGGGCCCCTTCGTCGACGGCTATCTTCTCAAGAAGGCCGAAGAGGCGCGGGCGAGTGGGCGTAAGGATATCATCCGCACCTGGTCGCGGCGGTCCACGATCCTGCCGCAGTTCGTGGGCCTCACCTTCGGCGTCTATAACGGGCGCAGGTTCCTGCCCGTACTGGTCAATGAGAACATGGTCGGCCACAAGTTCGGCGAGTTCTCGCCGACGCGGGTCTTCCACGGCCATGCCGGCGACAAGAGGGCGCGGCGGGGCTGATCATGGGTAAGATGTCGCGTCCCCGGCAACTCGGCGAGACCGAGGCTCAGGCCAAGATCCGAAATCTGCGGATCAGCCCGCAGAAGCTCGGCCTGGTTGCTGCCACCATTCGTGGGCGCCCGGTGGACCAGGCGCTGATCACGCTCGCTCATTCGCGCCGCCGCATCGCAGACGACGTGCGCAAGTGCCTGCAGTCGGCGATCGCGAATGCCGAGAACAATCACGAGCTGGACGTTGACCGGCTCGTCGTCGCCGAAGCCACGGTAGGCAAGGGCTTGGTGCTGAAGCGCTGGCGGCCGCGGGCGCGCGGACGGGTCGGGCGCGTGATGAAGCCCTTCAGCCATCTCACCATCGTCGTGCGCGAACGCGCCAAGGGGGCCTGATGGGTCAGAAGGTCAATCCCGTCGGGCTGCGTCTCGGCATCAACCGCACTTGGGATTCGCGGTGGTATGCCGACGACGACTATGCCCAGCTGCTGCACGAGGACCTGCATATCCGCTCGTTCCTGTTCAAGCGGCTGAACCAGGCGGGTATCGGGCGCGTCGTCATCGAGCGGCCCGCCAAGAAGGCGCGCATCACCATCCATACCGCGAGACCCGGCGTCGTGATCGGCAAGAAGGGCGCGGACATCGAGCGGCTGCGCACCGACATCACCAAGATGACGGGAAGCGACGTCCACCTGAACATCGTCGAGATCCGCAAGCCCGAGATCGAAGCCAAGCTGGTGGCCGAGAACATCGCCCAGCAGCTCGTGCGCCGGGTGGCGTTCCGCCGGGCCATGAAGCGGGCGGTGCAATCCGCGATCAGGCTCGGCGCGCAGGGCATCCGCATCAACTGCGGCGGCCGGCTCGGCGGGGCCGAGATCGCGCGGACCGAGTGGTATCGCGAGGGCCGGGTTCCGCTCCACACGCTGAGAGCCGATGTGGACTTCGGGCTCGCCACGGCGCGCACGGCGTACGGCACCTGCGGCGTCAAGGTCTGGGTCTTCAAGGGCGAGATCATGGCGCACGACCCCATGGCGCAGGACAAGCGCGCCATGGAGCAGGCCACGCCCCGCTAGGGCCGGACGGGGACCGGATCATGCAGCAGCCGAAAGCCACCAAGTACCGCAAGGCTCACAAGGGCCGCATTCATGGCAAGGCCAAGGGCGGCACGCAGCTCAATTTCGGCGCCTACGGGCTCAAGGCGATCACGCCCGGCCGCATCACGGCGCGCGAGATCGAGGCCGGCCGGCGCACCATCACGCGGCACATGAAGCGCACCGGCAAGATCTGGATCCGCATCTTTCCGGATGTGCCCGTGTCGACCAAGCCCGCCGAGGTGCGCATGGGCAAGGGCAAGGGCTCGCCGGAATACTGGGTCGCCAGAGTGAAGCCCGGGCGCATCATGTTCGAGGTGGACGGTGTGCCGCGGGGAGTGGCGGAAGAGGCGTTCCGCCGCGCGTCCGCCAAGTTCAGGGTGCAAACCAGGGTGGTGGCCCGGCTCGGCGAAGGGGCGTCCTGATGAACGGCGTCGAAGCCCGCCTCAAGACCGATGACGAGCTCAAGACGATGCTGCTCGCGTTGAAGAAGGAGGCGTTCAACCTGCGCTTCCAGCGGGCCTCCGGCCAGCTCGAGAACACCTCGCGCATGCGCGCCGTCAGGCGCGACGTGGCCCGCATCAAGACGATCGTCGCCGAGCGCAAGCGCGCTGCCGGCGGCGAAGCCTGAGGATTTGGGAGATGGGTAAAGGAGAGCTGGCATGCCGCGCCGTGTAATGCGGGGAACCGTGGTCGGCGACAAGGCGGACAAGACCGTCGTCGTCCGCGTCGACCGCCGCGTCATGCACCCGCTCTACAAGAAGGTCGTACGCCGCTCGAAGCGCTACACCGCGCATGACGACGGCAACAGTCGCAAGGTCGGCGACATCGTGCAGATTCGCGAGTGCGCCCCAATCTCGAAGCGCAAGCGCTGGATCGTGCTCGACGATGCCGGCGCCGAGCAGCGCTGAGCGTCGCGGTGGTGAGCGGAAGGGCCCGGTGACATGATTCAGATGCAGACAAATCTGGACGTCGCCGACAATTCCGGTGCGCGGCGCGTGCAGTGCGTGAAGGTGCTCGGCGGGTCGAAGCGCAAGACCGCCTCGGTGGGCGACACCATCGTCGTCACCGTCAAGGAGGCGATCCCGCGCGGCAAGGTGCGCAAGGGCGAGCTTCACCGTGCCGTCATCGTGCGCACCGCGAAGGAAATCAGGCGCCCGGACGGCAGCGCGATCCGCTTCGACCGCAATGCGGCCGTGCTCATCACGGCCCAGGGGGAGCCGATCGGGACCCGCATCTTCGGGCCGGTCACCCGCGAGCTCCGTCAGCGCCGGTACATGAAGATCATCTCACTCGCGCCCGAAGTGCTGTAGGCCGCCATGCGCAAGCGAAAGATACGCAAGGATGACGAGGTCATCGTCCTCACTGGACGGGACAAGGGCAAGCGCGGCGCCGTGCTTCGGATCGTCACCAAGACCGACCGCGTGCTCGTCGAGGGAGTCAACGTGACCAAGCGCCACGTCAAGCCGACTCAGGCCGAGCCGCAGGGCGGTATTGTCGAACGCGAGGCGCCGATCCATATATCGAACGTGGCGCTGATCGATCCCGAGAGCGATCGGCCGACCCGGGTGCGCTACAAGAATCTCGAGGACGGGCGCAAGGTGCGCGTCGCCGCCCGCTCGGGGGAAGTGATCGATGTCTGAAGCGAAGGGCCAGAACGGCGGCCAGCCCAACGGCGAGGCCAACGGCCAGAGCCGGCTCCGGCTGCTCTACGAGAGCGAGATCAGGCCCAATCTCATGCAGCAGTTCAGCTACGCCAACATCATGCAGGCGCCGAAGCTGGACAAGATCGTGGTCAACATGGGCGTCGGCGAAGGGGCCTCGGACAACAAGAAGATCGATGCCGCGGTTCAGGACATGACGCTGATCGCCGGCCAGAAGCCGATCGTCACCAGGGCACGCAAGTCCATCGCCGCGTTCAAGGTGCGCAACGGCATGCAGGTCGGCTGCAAGACCACGCTTCGGCGCGAGCGGATGTACGAGTTCCTCGACCGGCTGGTCACGATTGCGCTGCCGCGGGTGCGCGATTTTCGCGGGCTTTCCGGGCGCGCCTTCGACGGCCGGGGCAACTACGCGCTGGGCCTCAAGGAGCAGATCGTCTTTCCCGAGATCGACTACGACAAGGTCGATCAGGTGCGCGGGTTGAATGTCGTCATTTGCACGACGGCGAGGACCGATGACGAGGGCCGGGCGCTGCTCGCCGGCTTCCAGATGCCCTTCGTCGGCCAGTGAGTGCAGAAGGGCCGGGTTGAGAGATGGCGAAGAAGAGCACGATCGAGAAGAACAAGCGGCGCCAGCGGATGGCGAAGCGTGACGCGTCCAAGCGGGCCGACCTGCGCGCCATCGTGCGCGACCGCGAGCGCCCGCCGGAGGAGCGCTTCGCGGCGCAGCTCAAGCTTGCGAAGCTGCCGCGCAACGGCGCGCAGGTGCGGGTGCGGAACCGCTGCGGGCTGACCGGCCGGCCGCGCGGCACCTACCGCAAGTTCAAGCTCTCGCGCATCGCGCTGCGGGAGCTGGCCTCGGCGGGCCAGGTGCCCGGCATGGTCAAATCGAGCTGGTGAGGCGTAAGCCATGATGACCGACCCCCTGGCGGACATGCTGACCCGGATCCGGAACGGGCAGCAGGCACGCAAGTCCGCCGTCCTGTCGCCGGCGTCCAAGATGCGCGGCTCCGTGCTCGATGTGCTGAAGCGCGAGGGCTACATCCGCGGCTACTCCAAGGCGGAATCGGACGCCGGCAAGCCGGCGTTCTCGATCGAGCTCAAGTACCAGGAAGGCCGGCCGGTGATTGCCGAGCTCCATCGTGTGTCGAAGCCGGGACGGCGGGTCTATTCGGGCATCAAGGACCTGCCCCGCTACTATGGCGGCCTGGGAATTTCCATTCTGTCGACGCCGCGCGGCGTGCTCTCGGACATCGAGGCGCGCCAGCAGAACGTCGGCGGCGAAGTGCTCTGCCGGGTGTTCTGAGATGTCACGCGTCGGCAGGAACCCCATACCTATCCCCGAAGGCGTCGAGGTGACGATCGACGGCGCCGCGGTCGCGGTCAGTGGCAAGCTGGGCAACCTCGAGGCGACCATCGCGTCGGACATGATTGCGGAACTCGACAACGGCCAGGTCTCGGTCACGCCGCGCGGGGACGACAAGCGCGCGCGCCAGTTGTGGGGGCTGACCCGGAGCGTCATCAGCAACATGGTCGTGGGCGTGAGCCAGGGCTTCCACAAGAACCTGCAAATCGAGGGCGTCGGCTACCGGGCCGCGGTCGAAGGCCGCACGCTCACTCTCGATCTCGGCTTCAGCCACAGGGTGCGCTATCCGATTCCCGACGGCATCGAGATCACCTGCGAACGACCGACGGCGATCAGAGTCGCCGGCAGGGACCGCCAGGCGGTCGGCCAGGTCGCCGCCGAGATACGTGCCTTCCGCAAGCCTGAGCCCTACAAGGGCAAGGGCATCCGCTATGTCGGCGAGTACGTCCGGCGCAAGGAAGGCAAGAAGAAGTAGCGATGAGCAGAAGCGAATTCGACAAGCGCAAGCAGCGGGTGCGGTTCAAGCTGCGGACAGCCGGCGGCGGCAGACCGCGGCTTTCGGTCTTCCGCTCCAACCGCCACATTTACGCCCAACTCATCGACGATGAAGAGGGCAGGACCGTAGCCGCTGCATCGACGGTGGAGGACGTGCTGAGGAGCGAAGGCGGAGCCGACCGCGCGGCCGCTGGCCGTGTCGGCGCACTCATCGCAGAGCGTGCGCTAGCGGCCGGCCACAAGGAGGTCGTCTTCGACCGTGGCGGCTATCAGTATCACGGGCGCGTGAAAGCGCTCGCAGAGGCGGCCCGCGAAGGCGGCCTCTCTTTCTAGGGGAAGGGCCCGGAATGGCACGACCATCCATGAGTCGGGATCGGGATCGCGGCGGCCGCGGGCGTGACCGCGAAGAGCCCGAGTTCCAGGACAAGCTGGTCAGCATCAACCGCGTCGCCAAGGTGGTGAAGGGCGGCCGGCGCTTCGGCTTCTCGGCGCTCGTCGTCGTCGGCGACCAGCGCGGCCGCGTGGGCGGCGGCTCGGGCAAGGCGCGGGAGGTGCCGGAGGCCATCCGCAAAGCCACCGAGCAGGCCAGGCGGCGCATGGTGCGCGTTCCGCTTCGCGAGGGGCGCACACTGCATCACGACGTTCAGGGCCGCTTCGGTGCGGGCAAGGTGATCATCCGCGCGGCACCGCCCGGCACCGGCATCATCGCCGGCGGGCCGATGCGCGCCGTGTTCGAGATGCTGGGCGTGAAGGACGTTGTCGCCAAGTCGGTGGGCACGTCGAACCCGCAGAACATGGTCAAGGCGACCTTCGATGCGCTCGGTCGCTGCCACTCGCCGCGGGCCGTGGCCGCCAAGCGCAACCGCACGGTGGGCCAGATCTTCGGACAGGACGACTCCGCCAAGGAGCAGAAGGAGCAGGCGTAGGCCATGGCACGGAGCAAGAAGGCCGCCGCGACGCCCAGGGTGCGGGTGACGCAGACCGGCAGCCCCATCGGCCGGCCGGCGAAGCAGCGCGCCACCCTGGTGGGCCTCGGCCTGAACAAGATGCACCGGAGCCGTGTGCTCGAGGACACGCCCGCGGTGCGCGGCATGATCGACAAGATTTCGCACCTCGTGCGGGCCGAGCCGGTGGACGCGGAGGCTGAGTGATGAGACTGAACGAACTCGCTGACCGCGACGGCTCGTCCAAGAAGGGGCGCAGGCTCGGGCGCGGCATCGGCTCAGGCCGCGGCAAGACCTCGGGCCGCGGCCACAAGGGCCAGAAATCGCGCGCAGGCGTCGCCCTCAAGGGCTTCGAGGGCGGCCAGATGCCGCTCTATCGGCGTCTGCCCAAGCGGGGGTTCACCAACGCCCGCTTCCGCAAGACCTTCGAGACCGTCAACATCGGGCGCCTGCAGGAGGCGATCGAGCAAGGACGGATCGACGCGGGCGAACCCGTGACCGAGGCCGCGCTGGCCGCGGCCGGGCTCACGCGCGGGCGGCACGGCGTGCGGCTGCTCGCCAAGGGCCGGATCGAGAGCGCCCTCACAGTCGAGGTCACCGGTGCATCGAAGGCAGCCATCGCCGCGGTCGAGGCGGCCGGCGGCTCGGTGACCCTCAGCGGCGCGGCGGAGGCCGAGGCAAAGGCCGACGCAACGGCCGAGTAAACGGCTAAGGACACCTAACGGACGTGGCTTCGGCAGCCGAACAACTCGCTGCGAACCTCAACTTCGGGGCCTTCGCCAAGGCGAAGGAGCTACAGAAGCGCCTGCTCTTCACGCTGGGCGCGCTGATCATCTACAGGTTGGGCACCTACATCCCGATCCCGGGCATCGACCCGGTGGTGCTCGACGAGGTGTTCCAGCAGCAGGCCGGCGGCATCCTCGGCATGTTCAACATGTTCGCCGGCGGTGCGCTCGGGCGCATGACCATCTTTGCGCTCAACATCATGCCCTACATCTCGGCCGCCATCATCATCCAGCTGATGACGACGGTCTCGCCGCACCTCGCCCAGCTCAAGAAGGAAGGCGAGGCCGGGCGCAAGAAGATCAACCAGTACACCCGTTACGGCACCGTCTTTCTCGCCGCGTTGCAGGCCTTCGGCATCTCTTCGGGCCTTGAGGGCTACACCGGCCAGAGCGGCGATCTGGTACTGGATCCGGGCGGTTTCTTCCGCCTGACCACGGTGGTGACGCTGACCGGCGGCACCATCTTCCTGATGTGGCTGGGCGAGCAGATCACCGCCAGAGGAGTCGGCAACGGCATATCGCTGATCATCTTCGCCGGCATTGTGGCGGAGCTGCCGGGTGCGCTCGCGAGCACGCTGGAGCTCGGCCGCACCGGCGCAATCTCTGCGGTCGTGCTGATCGCGCTCTTCGTCATGGCGGTCGCCGTCATCAGCTTCATCGTCTTCATCGAGCGGGCACAGCGGCGCATCGTCGTCCAATACCCCAAACGACAGGTGGGGCGGCGGATGTTCGGCGGCGAGAGCACCCATCTGCCGTTGAAGGTCAACACCGCCGGCGTGATCCCGCCGATCTTCGCAAGCTCGATCCTGCTGCTGCCGATCACCGCGCTCAGCATCAACGCGGGCACCGGGCCCGAGTGGCTGACCTCGATCACCAGCTATCTCGGCCGCGGCCAGCCGATCTACATGATCATCTACGCGGCGGCGATCATCTTCTTCACGTTCTTCTACACCTCGGTCGTCTTCAATCCCGAAGATACGGCCGACAATTTGAAGAAGAACGGCGGTTTCATACCCGGAGTCCGTCCAGGCAAGAACACCGCTGAGTACCTCGACTATGTGCTGACCCGGCTGACCTTCTGGGGCGCGCTCTACCTCACTGCGGTGAGCCTCCTGCCCGAGCTCCTGATCTCCCAGTACGCGGTGCCCTTCTACTTCGGCGGGACGAGTCTGCTCATCGTCGTCACCGTCACCATGGACACCGTCGGGCAGATCCAGTCCCACCTCCTCGCACATCAGTACGAGGGGCTGATCAAGAAGGCGAAGCTCCGGGGGAGCCGACGTTGAACCTGATCCTTCTCGGCCCACCGGGGGCGGGCAAGGGCACGCAGGCACAGCGACTGGTCGAGCGCTTCGACATTGTCCAGATCTCCACGGGCGACATGCTGCGGGCGGCGGTGAAGGCCGGCACTGCGCTCGGCACCGAGGCCAAGGCAATCATGGAGGCCGGCGAGCTGGTGCCGGACGAGCTCATGGTCGCGCTGATCGCGGAACGGATCGAGCAACCCGACTGCGCCAACGGCTTCATCCTCGACGGTTTCCCGCGCACTGTGGCGCAGGCCGACGCGCTGGACGCCATGCTGGCGGAGCGCGGGCTTACGCTCGACAGGGTGGTCGCCATCGAGGTCGACGAGGAGGCGCTGATCCAGCGCATCGTCGGCCGCTTCTCCTGTGCCGACTGTGGCGCCGGCTATCACGACCAATTCAATCGGCCGAGCACCGAAGGCGTCTGCGACCAGTGCGGAGCCAAGAACTTCACGCGCCGGGCCGACGATAACCGCGAGACCATGACCGCACGCCTCGCCGCCTACCGCGAGCAGACCGCGCCGATCATCCCGCACTACGAGGCGGGCGGGCGCTTCGCCCGGGTCGACGGCTCGGGCGGCATCGATTCCATCACGGCGGCCATCGTCGCCGCTCTTCAGGAGTGAGGCGGGGCGCGAGCCTCTCCTGCCGTCCGTAGTTCCCGCCTCCATGCCCCGCGAGAGACTGACGCATATGAAAGCGCGGCGCGCGATCATCGACGCCGCCCACAGAACCGACACGGTTGGCCTCAATCACGGGACCACGGGCAACATCGGATTCCGGGTGGGCGAGCGCTTCCTGGTTACGCCCTCCGGCCTCTACTACGACACGATGACACCCGCCGACATCGTCGAGATGGATTTCGACGGCCGCCAGTGGGGCACGCGAATTCCCACCAGCGAATGGCGCTTCCATCGCGATATCTTCGCCTCGCGGCCGGATGTGAACGCGATCCTCCACAGTCATTCGGTTCATTGCACCGCGCTCGCCGTGCACGGGATGGAGATTCCGGCCGTTCACTACATGGTCGGAACCGCAGGCGGCACAACCATCCGCTGCGCGCCCTACCGCACGCCCACGACCCAGGCACTCTCCGACGTCGCCGTCGAGGCGCTCAAGGGTCGGCGCGCCTGCCTGTTGCAGAATCACGGCGCCATCGTCCTGGGTGATACGCCGGATGACTGCGTCAACCTGCACATCGAGGTCGAGTACCTGGCGGAGCTCTATTGCCGCGCGCTGGCCATCGGCGCTGCCACCGGCAATGACCCGAAGATCATCTCACAGCGCAAGATGGGCGAGGTGCTGGAGATGTTGAAGACCTACGGCCAGCAGCCCGACCCCAATTCACCCGAGGGTTAAGACCGGCGAACCGGTCGCCGCCGGCGCCCGCCGATCGCGTCGGCACGATGTCCGTTGAATGGCCCACGGCCTGCGGATACCATCGTGGCAGTGCTCATAAGGGGGATGCTCGGCCATGGCACACGATCACGCCCATAACGCTCCGCCGTCCGAGACGGCGATGAGGGTCAAGGCTTTGGAGACGCTCCTCTCCGAGAAGGGCCTGCTTGACCCGGCCGCCATCGACGCCCTGGTGGAGACCTACGAGACCCGCGTCGGGCCGCGCAACGGCGCCCAGGTGGTGGCGCGCGCGTGGACGGACGCGGACTACAAGCAGAGGCTGCTCGAGAACGGCACGAAGGCCATCGCCGAGCTCGGCTTCAGCGGCGTGCAGGGCGAGGACATGGTGGTCGTCGAGAACACTGACGAGGTGCATAACCTGGTCACCTGCACGCTCTGCTCCTGCTACCCGTGGCCGACGCTGGGGCTGCCGCCGATCTGGTACAAGAGCGCGCCCTTCCGCGCCCGCTCGGTCATCGATCCGCGTGGCGTGCTCAACGAATTCGGTGTCAAGCTCTCCGACGACATTGAGGTGCGGGTGTGGGACAGCAACGCCGAGCTCCGCTACCTGGTGTTGCCGCAACGGCCCGCAGGCACCGAGGGCATGGGCGAGGACGAGCTCGCGGCGCTGGTGACCCGCGACTCGATGATCGGGACGGCGCTGGTCGAAGCGCCCGCCGACTAGCCGGTTCCCGAAGGAGCACAGCGATGAACGGAATCCACGACATGGGCGGCATGCAGTGCATGGGCCCGATCGAGCGCGAGGAAAACGAGCCCCAGTTCCACGAAGAGTGGGAGGGCCGGGTCTTCGGCATGTTCTTCACCAACTTCGCCGAAGGCCACTTCAACGTGGACATGTTCCGCCACGCCATCGAGCGGATGGGCCCGGCCGAGTATCTGGAGACCTCGTATTACGAGCACTGGCTGCACGTCTACGAGACCGTGCTGGTGGAACGGGGCATTCTGACCAGGGACGAGATCGAAGCGAAGATCGCGAGCCTTCGCGAAGAGGGAGGATCGTGATGCCGACGCTGACGCCAGAGATGGTCCCGGGTCTGGTCGCCGGCGGCGCGTCATGCCGGATGGATGCGGACGTCGAACCGAATTTCAAGGTGGGCGACACGGTCAAGGCCCGCGACATCAACCCCGTGTCCCACACCCGGCTGCCGCGCTACATCCGCGGCAGGACCGGACGAATCGTGCGCGATCACGGCGTCTTCTCGTTCCCGGACACGTCGGCCGAATCGGGCACCCACACCAACCCCCAGCACGTCTACAGCGTGCGCTTCGAGGGGAGCGAGCTCTGGGGCGCCGGCGCGAACGCGAACGCCTGCGTCTATATCGACCTCTTCGACGACTACATCGACCGCGCATGAGCGCTGGGGAATCGGCTGACGACCTGCCGCAGCTTCCCTGGGAGGCCAAAGACGGGCCGGTCTTCAAGGAGCCGTGGGAGGCGACCGCCTTCGCCATGGCGGTGCGCCTCTCGGAGGCCGGCAAGTTCACCTGGTCCGAATGGGTCGACTACCTGTCAGCGGAGATCGCGGCCGCGAAGCAGCGAGGCGATCCCGATCTAGGCGACCGCTACTACGAGCACTGGCTGAACGCTCTCGAGAAGCTGGTGATCGACAAGGGGCTCGGGTCCGAGGCGGAGCTTGCCAGCCTCAAGGATGACTGGACCGAGGCGACCGTCCACACCCCCCACGGCCAACCCATCGAGTTGAAGAAGCGGACCCCGGCCGGCCGATAGAGCCGCTGCCGCCGTCCGTATACGATTGCGCCCTTCGGCGCAGCGAGGAGACGACCAGTGCCAGGACCGCTCGACGGCTACCGCGTCATCGACCTTACGTCGATGGTCTCCGGCCCCTTTGCCACGATGATGCTGGGCGACCAGGGCGCCGAGGTGATCAAGGTGGAATCGCTCGGCCAGGGCGACCACACGCGGACGGGCAGCAACCGCTCCAACGGGCTCGCCTCGGGCTTTCTCAACGTCAACCGCAACAAGCGCTCGCTCGCCGTCAACCTGAAGGACCCGCGCGGGCGCGACGCCCTGCTTCGGCTTGCCGAGAGCGCCGACGTCTTCATCCAGAACTTCCGGCCGGGCGTGGTCGAGCGGCTGGGGGTCGCCGAGCCGGACATTCGGGCCGTCAGCCCCGAGATCGTCTACGTCTCGATCAACGGCTTCGGCGAGACCGGGCCTTACGCGCACAAGCGCGTCTACGACCCCATCATCCAGGCGGCGTCGGGCCTGGCGTCGGTCCAGGGCGGCTCGGACGATGCCCGCCCCCGCCTGGTGCGCACGATCCTGCCCGACAAGCTCACCGGCGTGACCGCAGCCCAGGCCGTCACCGCCGCACTCCTCGCGCGCGAGCGTACGGGCGAGAGCCAGCACGTGCGCCTCTCCATGCTCGATGCCGTCGTTTCGTTCCTCTGGGCATCGGACATGGGCGACCAGACCTTCCTCGAGCAGGCGCCGACGGAACAGCGGGCCGCGAGCTTCATCGACCTCATCTACGAGACCAAGGACGGCCACATGAGCGTCGCCGTGATGAGCGACCGCGAATGGGTCGGCCTCACCCGCGCGCTCGAACGGCCCGAGTGGCTGGAAGACGCGCGCTTCAGGACACCGGCGCTCCGCGACGAGAATATCGACGACCGCCTCTCGCTCACCCAGGAGGTGCTGCGCACGCGGACCACCGACGAGTGGATGGAACGGCTGGAGGCCGAAGGCGTGCCCTGCGCGCCGGTGCTGACCCGGAGCGCGCTGGTCGAGCATCCGCAGGTCGCCGCCGCCGGCACGCTGGTGGAAGCCGACCATCCCGTCGCGGGAAGGCTGCGCCAGGCCAGGCCCGCGGCACGCTTCGAGGCCACGCCCAGCTCGATCCGCCGCGGTGCACCCATGCTCGGCGAGCAAACGGACGAGCTGCTTGCCGAGGCCGGGCTTTCCGCCAGCGAGATCGCCGCCCTGCACGACGCCGGCGTCGTCGCCTGAAACCCACAGTCTCCAAATGAGCTGGGAGAAGGAGGTCGACGAGCTCGTGCAGAAGCGCGTGCTCACGCAGGCGCAGGGCGGGGAGGAGGGCGTCGCCCGGCAGCACGCCAGGGGGCTCCTCACGATCCGCGAACGGATCGACGCCATGCTCGACGAGGGCTCCTTCCAAGAGCTGGGCGGCGCCTCCGGCGATGCGACCCGCGACGAGGAAGGGCGGCTCGTGGACTTCTCGCCGGCCAACTTCGTGCTCGGCTTCGGCACGGTCGACGGGCGCCGCTGCGTGATCGGCGGCGAGGACTTCACGCTCCGGGGCGGCTCACCCAACGAGGCCGGCCTGCGCAAGAGCGTCTATGCGGAGGAGCTCGCCTGCACCTACCGCGTGCCTCTGGTGCGCCTGCACCAGGGCGCGGGCGGTAGCGTCGCCGGCCCCGGCGCCAGGACGGTGGGCACGCCGGTCAACGCGCCGCCGCGCTTCGCCTCCGTGGCGCGCGCGATGGCGACGGTGCCGGTCGCCTCGGCAGGGCTCGGCGCGGTCGCGGGCCTGCCTGCCGCGCGCCTGGTGGCCTCGCACTTCTCGGTGATGACCGAGACGACGCAGGTCTTGGTCGCGGGCCCCGCCGTGGTCGCGCGCGCGCTCGGCCGTCGCCCGAGCAAGGAGGCGCTCGGTGGCCCGGAGGTGCATGCCAGGAACGGCGTCGTCGACAACCTGGTGGCGGACGAGCCGGCGGCCTTCGCCGAAATCCGCCGCTTCCTGAGCTACCTGCCGCCGAACGTCTGGGAGCTCCCGCCCTGTTCGGCGGCCGACGACCCGGCTGGCCGGCGTGCCGAGGAGCTCATCGAGATCGTGCCGCGCAACCGGCGCAAGCTCTACGACATGCGGCGCGTGATCGCGCTGGTGCTGGACCAGGGCTCGTTCTTCGAGATCGGCCGGCTCTACGGCCAGGGTACGATTACCGGCCTCGCCCGGCTCTCGGGCCAGCCGGTCGGCGTGCTCGCCAACGACTGCTGGCACCTGGCCGGCGCCATGACCGCGGCGGGCTCACAGAAAACCCGCCGCTTCATCGAGCTCTGCGACACCTTCCACCTGCCGATCGTGAGCCTGGTCGACGAGCCCGGCTTCATGCTCGGAACGGAGGCGGAGAAGGCCGGCACGATCCGCTTCGGCACGGCCGCCGTGCTGGCGGCGGCGAGCTCGGTGGTGCCCTGGGCGTCGGTGATCGTGCGCAAGGCGCACGGCGTTGCCGTGGCCGCGCACTTCGGCCCGGACGGGTACGTCGTCGCCTGGCCCTCGGCGGAGATGGGCGCGCTCCCGGTCGAGGGCGGCGTGGCGGTGGCCTTCGGCCGCCAGATCGCCAAGGCCGACGACCCCATCGCCGAGCGCGAGCGGCTCGAGGAGGAGATGCTCGCGCGCCAATCCCCCGACCCGCGCGCAGAGAGTTTTTCCTTCCACGACCTCATCGACCCGCGCGAGACCCGCCCCGTGCTCTGCGACTGGATCGCCCGGGTTCAGCCGCTACTCACCCACCTGAAGGGCCCGACGCGCTTTCCCGTGCGGCCCTAATTCGCCATCGCCCTGGTGCGCTCTCCGAGGGAGCGGCTGAAGGGGCAGTCGGGCTTTAGCGAGATGCGCTCGTTCGCGAGGGCTTGGGCGAGGCCGTGCTGGCCGTCGCGAATCGCGGCTTCGATCAGCGTGCGATGGACGATGTCGCGCTGGGCGTGGCTGCCGCCGAAGGCCTGCGCCCGGTAGCGCACGGGCATCAGCAGGTCCACCGTCTCGCCATGGCGCTCGGCGCCGAAGGCGCGGATCGCACGCACGATGGGGAGCCCCACCTCGCGGGTCATGCGGGCGTTGCTGCCTGTGCCCTGCGCCACCTCTGCCGCCGTCCGCTCCAGCGAATCGGCGGCGTGGTCCCGGCCGGTGGCGACGTAGGCCGTCATCGCGTGCATGTCGTTGAACGCGTAGAAGCCGTGCTCGGCCAAGGCCTCGTAGGTCGCGGCCAGCTTCTCGTAGCGATCGCCCGTGTCGACCCCGCGCAGGCGGAGGCGCCAGAGCAATGCGGCCGCATCGAGCATCTCCAGCTGGACCTCCGAAGACCCGGGACGGATCGCCGCGTCGCAGATTTCGAGCGCGCGATCGAAGCGATCGTTGTCGAGGTTGAAGAGGGAGACGTGCCACCAGTTGTGGAAGGCGAAGGCGTTGTCGTCCTGCGCCCAGTGGGCCTGGCGCCCTTCCATGAAGGCGATGCCTTCCTCCTGGCGTGCCTGCATTTCCATGATGTGGCAGAGCGCATGCTGAGCCCAGCAGTCGTCCGGCTCCAGGTCGATGGCCTGCCGGCCGGCGTCCTCCGCCGCGCCATAGTCGCCGCATTCCTCCAGGCCGAATGCGGCCATGCCGAGCAGGAAGCCGTAGCCGGGATCGTCTCTGGTGTAGGCCGGGAGCGCGCGCGCGACGCGGCCGCGCAGGTTGTCGCGGTTGCCGAGGAAGAAGTCGGAGAGATGGCCGACCTGGAGCGCCACCACGTCGCGCGGCTCGTCGGCGACGATGCGATCGAGCCGCGCCGACATCCCTTCCCAGTCGCCGGCGGCCCAATCCGCAATCGCCGCGATGTGGGCCCGTTCGCGCTCCGTGGCCTTGCCTGCGAGCGCGTGGAGGCGGCCCAGCTCCGCCTCGACCTCGGGGAGCACGGTCTTCTCCCAGAGCATGGTGTGCATCTCGGCGCGGAAGACATGCCCCGCCACGAAGTCCGGATCGTCTGCCAGTGCCCGGTCGATGGTCTCGACCGCATCGCCGCGATAGCACTGGAACTGGCGTATCGCGGTTTCCAGCGTTTCCAGGCTCTTGGGGTTGGTCGCCGATGTCGGCACGCCACGCGCGTCACTCAGGGCCACGGGATCTGTCCCCTTCGTTGTCGAGAGCCGAAGCGAAGCAAGCCAGCAATTCGGCGATCCGTCCAGCCGTTTCGGGCCGATGGCCGCGCGCGTTCACGCATTGCGCGTGCGCCACGACAGGCTCGCGGCCAACGCGGCAGCGACGGCGAGCGCAGCCGCGGCCAGCAGCGACGGCACCAGGTAGCTGCCGAGCCCATCGAAGAGCACGCCCGCAAGGGTCGGGCCCACCATCTGGCCCAGCCCCCAGGCCGCGGTCATCAGCGCCAGATTGCGGCGCGGGTCGCCGGTCGAGCGGTGTCGGGCCTCGATCAGACCGATCGCCGTCAGCCCCACAAAGGTTCCGCCGAGCAGCCCGGCCGCGAGCAGGATCAGCCAGATGCCGCCGCCCAGCACGCTGAGCGCGACGCCCACCGCCTCGATCAGGCAACCGACCGCGAAGGCGCGCTCATTGCCCCAGCGCCGCCCGGCCCAGCCCCAGAGCGCCACCGAGGGCGCCGCCGTCAGCCCGACGCAGAGCCAGACCAGATGCTCCGCCGGCTGCAGCACGGAATCGGCGCGCACCATGTCGGAGACGAAGGTCGCGGTGATGACGTAGCCGAGACCGACCAGGCCGTAGGCGATGATCAGCCGGCTGAGACCGTTGTCTCCCTTGCCGGCTCCCGCGTCGGGCGCGGCCGGCGCGGACGCTCGCGGCTTCGGCAGCAACGCCGCGACGGGAATCGAGAGGGCGAGGCAAAGTACGCCGCAGAAGAACCACGGGCTTTGCCAGTCGCCGCCTCCGGATGCCGCCGCCGGCACGGCCAGGGAGGAGATCGCGATGCCGGTGCCCACGCCTGCGTACATCACCGCGGCCCAGCCTTCCCGGCCGGCGGCGGCGAGCCGGTCCATCACCAGCGAGGACGCGAGCACCATCACCAGGGCGCCGGCGGCGCCGCCCACGAAGCGCAGGAGCAGGAACGCGCCGAGGCTCGTCGTGAAGGTCATGGCACCGGTGCTGAGCCCGCTCACCGCGAGTGCGCCCAGCAGCCAGACGCGCGCATCGCCCGGCACCGCCCGCCAGGCCGCCCCGAGCGCACCCAGGAGATAGCCCAGGTAGTTGGCCGAGGCGATCAGGCCCGCCTCCGACTTGGTGAGCTCCAAGCCGGCGCTCATGTAGGGCAGGATCGGCGTGTAGGCGAAGCGCCCGATGCCGATACCGACCGCCAGCGACAGCAGGCCCGCCAAGGCCGGAAGCGCCGGATGGAGGAGACGGTGCGTTTCGTTCACGCGGCCCGGCTCCGGGGACGGCACGAGCGCGTTCGCGAACGCGCGTCGGGCGCGGTACTTCGCATAGAAACACGTAGGGTGCTAAGACACATGCAGAACCGCCCGCGTGCGAACTCACACGCTCCCGTGACTAAGGAGCAACGCCCATGTCCGCAAGAGATGTCGTGAAGGGCTTCCTCGACCAGCTCGCAGGCGGGGATGCCGCCACTATCGTTGCCATGTTCACCGACGACGCGGTGATCGACATGCCGGGCGGCGACGACATGCCGTGGGCGGGCCGATGGCAGGGCAGGGCGGCGATCGAGGAGTACTTCCAGGTCCTGCCGGCGGCGCTCGCCATGCACGAGCACGTGATCAAGACCTGGGTCGTCGACGGCGACACCGTCTCCGTCAACGGCGAGGAGGCCGGATCGTCCAGGATCAGCGGCAAGCACTACCGCGCGAAATGGTGCTGGGTCTTCACCCTGCGGGACGGCAGGATCGCCCTCTGGGACGCCTACGAGGACACGCTGGCGCTCTCCGCCTGCGGCCCCTGGCGCTAGGCGGCCAATCGCTTGGCCGGCGCAACAGACAGTGAAGGCAGCGCGGTCACCGCCCTGACCCGCACCCGATGGGGCGTCGTCTCGGTCGCCATACTCGTGAGCGTCGTCGTCGGCTACGCGGTCGGCAAGGTGCCGCCCACCATCGGGCTGGTTTCCGACGAGTTCGGGCTCGACAAGGTGACCGCCGGCTGGCTCGCCTCCATCTTCTTCGCCTACGGGGCGGGCTTCGGGGTGCTGACCGGAATGGCCGGGGGACGCATCGGTGCCCGCGCCCTGCTGCTTGCGGGTGTTCTCGTCCTCGTCCTGAGCGGTATCGCCGGCGCGCTCGCGACCAGCGCCGCCGTGCTGCTCGCGGTCCGCGTCTTCGAGGGGATCAGCTTCGCCGCCATCGTGTCCTCGGCGCCCAAGATCACCTTCGACGCCTCGCGGCCCGAGGACCGGAACCTCACACTCGGCATCTGGAGCGGCTACATGCCGGGCGGGATGGCGCTCGCCATGATCGTGGCGCCTTTCATCGCGGAGTCGATGGGCTGGCGCAGCCTCTGGTGGCTCATGGCCGGTGCGGCGCTGATTGCGGCTGTGCTTGCGGTGGCCGGCATGTCGCCCCGTCGCTGGCCCGAGCAGCCGCGCCGCGACGCAGACGCGGGTTTCGACTGGGCCGGCGTGCGGGCGACGCTGCCGGTGGGCGCCCTTTGGCTCTACGGCGGGGCATTCCTGCTCTTCACGATCCAGTGGTTCGCGATCGCCGCATGGCTCCCCACATTCCTGATCGAGACACAAGGCCGCGGGCCCATGGGCGCCGCGCTCTTCTCGGCGCTGGTGGTGGGGGTGAATGTCACCGGCAACCTGATCGGCGGCTGGCTGATGCATCGAGGGGTGCCGCGCTACGCCCTGGTGGGGGCGGCGAACGCCATCATGGCCGTGACCGGCGTGCTGATCCTCGCAGGGTCCGTGCCCGACGATGCCAAGATCCCGCTCGCGATCGTTTTCAGCGCCGGCAGCGGCATCCTGCCCGCGGCCGCGTATGCCGGTGCTGCCGCGCACGTGCCAAAGCCCGAGCTCGGGGCCATGGCCAACGGCTTCATGGCCCAGGGTGCCGCGATCGGCATGCTGCTGGGGCCGCCGCTGATGGCGGTCGTTGTCGGCGGCCTCGGCAGCTGGGAGGCCGCCTGGTGGTGCATGCTGATCTGCCCGGCGATCGGCCTCGCCGTTACAGCCGGCCTCTTCGGGATCGAACGCCGCAAGCTTTGAGCCAGGCCTGAGACCCGAGTTAGGTGCGCGCGCCGCTCGCCGATCGGCCCGCGAAGACCTCGCCGCGCTGGATGACCAGGCTTGCCGCCAGCACGATGACGATGCCGGGGATGGTGAGCGTCGTCGGCAGGCCCTTGCCGAGCGCCCAGTCGATCGCCAGCACGAAGGCCGGCAGGATGTAGCTGTAGGACTGGACGCGGGTGGGTCCGATCCTGATCGTGCTCCACTGAATCAGGAAGAAGGAGATCACGGTCGAGAGGATCGCGATACAGGCGACGCCGCCATAGGCGAAAAGCGGGACAGCGCCCCATTCCATGGTCCACAGCGCGCTGTTGGCGAGCAGCAGGAACCATGCGGCGTTCATGGCCATGATCCAGAAGGTCATGACCATCACCGGCTCGCCCCTGTGGAAGCGCTTGACCAGCGGGCTGTAGAAGCCCATCACGACGCAGCCTGCGAACACGATCAGGTCGCCGGTGTTGAGGTCGAGCGCGACGAAGCGGTCCCAATCGCCGCGAAACACCACCCAGAGCGCACCGACCAGGCCGATGCCGAGAGCGGCGATGCGGTGCCAGCCAAGCCGCTCGCCAACGAGGATCGCGCCGCCGATTGCCGTGAGGCCCGGGATCAGGGTGGAGATGGCCCCGGTGTTGAGCGCGCTGGTGAAGCGCAGGCCGTAGAACAGGCACCAGAAGAACGCGGCGAGCGACGTGCTGATCGCGGCATAGCCCGCAAGCACCCGCCAGCCGGGCCAGCGGAGGCCGTGGCGCCAGGCGACTAGCGGCCCGAAGATCGCAAGCGCCAGCACGAAACGGAGGAAGAGCAGGACGCCCGTGTCCAGCTCGTTGGCGATCGCCTCGCCGATCGGATAGCTGAACGATATCAGGAACATGGCGACGAACGCCGCGGCGTGGACGCCGGGCGTGGAGCCGTCGCGCGGGGCAGGGGGTTCCGCCATGGCGCCCACCGTGGCGCAGCGCCGCCTGGAGGTCCAGCGCCGCTCGTGCTCCCAGACTCTTGAAACCCCTGCTCGCCATCACCATCTCATCGCTGCCCCAGGGGGTGCCACAGAATGGGCCCCCGACAGGGCATGGAACCGGTCCGGCCATGACGGCGGACCACGGACAGACTTGCTTGAGAAAGGAGTCACACCATGCGTGCATTCGATCTTTCCCCGCTCTTCAGCACCACAGTCGGTTTCGACCGGATGGCCCGGATGCTCGAGCAGCTGCCAAGCGAGACGGCGCCCACCTATCCGCCCTACAACATCCAGAAGATGGGCGATAACGCCTACCGCGTGACGCTGGCCGTCGCCGGCTTCGGCGATGACGAGATCGGCATCGAGGTGAAGGAGAACCTGCTCACCGTCGCGGGCAAGCTCGCCAAGGAGAATGGCGCGAACGAGAGCTATCTCCACCGAGGCATCGCCAGCCGTGCGTTCGAGCGGCGCTTCAACCTCGCCGATCATATCCAGGTGACGGGGGCGGCGCTCGACAAGGGGCTGCTGCACATCGACCTCGTGCGCGAGCTTCCCGAAGCGCTCAAGGCGCGCAAGATCGCTATCGAGACCGGCGGCCACAAGCGGCTCGACCGCAAGGCCTCCTAGTTCACCTCGACCGCGGGATCGCCTCGCGGTCCCAGTGAAGAGAGCGGGGCGCGGGCCAAAGGGCTCGCGCCCCCTTGCTGTTGGCGCAGTCCAGCTCGAACAAGTCGGCGTCGCATTCGCATCGATGCGTGCAGGACATTCGTATCAATGCGTACAGCAAGAAAATACTCCGCGCAAAAAATGGCCGAAGGCGTTTCTCCGTGCTAACGTTCGCGCGGAACGAGCGGCGTGCCTCCCGGGTGCGCCTGGTTCTGATGCGGGAGGATGGAAATGGCATTGAGGAACGGATTGCGTCGCGGCATCGGCGGAGTGCTGGCCGCGGCGATGGTTGCCGGCGGACTTTCGGTGGCAACCACGACGACTTTCACCAGCGGCGAGGCTCAGGCGCAGGACGAGCAGTTCATTCCCTTGCTCGTCTACCGGACCGGGCCTTACGCGCCCAACGGCATTCCGGCCGCGAACGGCGCCCTCGACTATTACACGCTGGTCAACGAACGCGACGGCGGGATCAACGGCGTCAAGCTCGCCTTCGAGGAGTGCGAGTACCGCTACGACACCAAGCTCGGCGTCGAGTGCTACGAGCGCCTCAAGAACCAGGGGGCGACGGGGGCGTCGATCGTCATGCCGCTGTCCACCGGCGTGACCTATCAGCTCAACCCGAGGGCGCCGGTCGACCAGATCCCGGTGCACTCCATGGGTTACGGGCAGACGGCGGCCTCCGACGGGCGCGTCTTCCCATGGACCTTCACCTTCCCTACCACCTACTGGAGCCAGGCCTCGGCCTTCATCAAGTTCGTGGGCGCCCAGGAAGGGGGGATGGACCAGCTGGCGGGCAAGACGATCGCGCTGATCTACCACAACAGCCCCTACGGCAAGGAGCCGATTCCGACCCTCCAGGTGCTGGCGGAGCAACTTGGCTACACGCTCGAGCTGCTTCCGGTCGACCATCCGGGGCAGGAGCAGCGGGCGACCTGGCTGCAGATCCGCAAGATCAAGCCCGACTGGACCTTCCTGTGGGGCTGGGGCGTGATGAACCAGGTGGCGCTCAAGGAGGCTGCCGCCATCGCCTATCCCATGGAGAAGCTGATCGGCGTCTGGTGGTCGTCGAGCGAATCCGACGTGGTGCCGGCCGGCGACGCCGCCATCGGTTATCGCGGCGGTTCGTTCCACTCGCCGGGCGCGGGCTTCGCGCTTCACGACGAGATCCTGCAAACCCTCTACGGCGGCGACGCGGCGGCAGCGGACGAGAAGAACTTCGGCGAGGTTCTCTACAATCGCGGGCTGCTCAGCTCCGTCTACACGACCGAGGCGATCCGCACCGCTCAGGCTAAGTTCGGCAACCGGTCGCTCACCGGCGAAGAGGTGCGCTGGGGTCTGGAGAACCTCGACTTGACCGAGGAGCGGCTGGCCGAGCTCGGCCTTGCCGGCTTCACCCCGCCGGTGAAGATCACCTGCGAGGACCATGAGGGCAACGGCCCCGTGATCATCCAGCAGTGGGACGGCTCGGCGTGGAACATCGTCAGCGACTGGATCGAGCCGATGCAGGAGGTCGTCCGCCCGATGATCGAGGCGGCGGCAGCCCAGTACGCGGAGGAGAACAACATCACTCCGCGCGACTGCTCGCAGGAGATGTGACGCTACAATCTGAGAGTGTGGCCGGGGGTGGCGGCGAGGATAGCGCTGCCACCCCTGAGGCCCTGCTGCGTCTCGACTCGGTCGAGGTCGTCTACGACCATGTGATCTCGGTCCTGCAGGGCGTCAGCATTGCTGTCCCCGAGGGCGCGATCGTTGCCCTGCTGGGGCCGAACGGCGCCGGCAAGACCACCACGCTCAAGGCGGTCTCCAACCTGCTCCGCGTGGAGCGGGGCGACATCACCGGGGGCGAAATCCACTTCCGGGGCGAGCGCATCGACCGGCTCGCGCCGGGGGAACTCGTGCGCCGCGGCATTATCCAGGTGATGGAAGGGAGGCGTTGCTTCCCCCATCTCACGGTGCACGAAAACCTGTTGACCGGCTCCTATACCAGGAAGGACGGCAAGGTTGCGGTGCGCGCCGACCTCGAGCGGGTTTATGCGCACTTCCCCTCGCTCGCCGAGCGGCGTCGCATCCTGGCGGGCTTCATCTCGGGCGGGGAGCAGCAGATGCTCGCCATCGGCCGGGCATTGATGTCGCGGCCGACCATGGTTCTCCTCGACGAGCCCTCGATGGGGCTGGCGCCGCAGGTGGTCGCCCGGATTTTCTCGGAGGTCCGCCTGCTCAACCGGGAGGAGGGGGTCACGTTCCTGCTTGCCGAGCAGAACGCCAACGTGGCCCTCGGCGTGGCCGACTACGGTTACATCATGGACAGTGGCCAGATCGCCCTGGAAGGCTCGGCGGCGGAGCTCCACGGCAACCCGGCAGTGAGAGAGCACTATCTCGGCCTCTCGCACGCCGTGGACGCTGCGCCGGATGAAGGCGATCATGCCGGCTGAGGCTAAGAACGGCCACCCGGAGCCGGGCGCGCCGATGCTCAGCGTCCAGGACATTGCGCTCCGCTTCGGCGGTGTGCAGGCGCTGGCCGGGGTCGAATTCACCATCTATGCCGGCGAGATCTGCGCCATCATCGGGCCCAACGGCGCCGGCAAGACCTCCATGCTCAACGTGCTGAACGGCGCCTACCAGCCGACAGAGGGCACCATCACCTTCAAGGGGCGCACGCGCCGCAAGATGCATCCGCGGGTTGCCGCTTTGGAGGGCATGGCGCGCACCTTCCAGAACGTCGCGCTCTTCAAGGGCATGAGCACGCTCGACAACGTCATGGCGGGCCGCAACCTCAAGATGCGCAGCAACTTCGTCGCCTGCCTGCTGCCGGTGGGGCCGTCCAGGGCGGAGGAAGCGCGCCACCGCGCCGCGGCCGACGAGGTCATCAGCTTTCTCGAGATCGAGGACATCCGCAACGTGCCGGTGGGCCGCCTGCCTTACGGCCTGCAGAAGCGGGTGGAGCTCGCCCGCGCGCTCGCGGCCGAGCCCGATCTGCTCCTGCTCGACGAGCCCATGGCCGGGATGAACCGGAACGAAAAGGCGGAGATGAGCCGCTTCATTCTCGAGACCAAGGCGCGCTTCGGCACGACGATGGCGCTGATCGAGCACGACATGGGCGTGGTCATGGAGCTCTCCGACCACATCGTGGTGCTCGACTACGGCCGCAAGATCGCCGATGGCACGCCCGAGGAGGTGCGCAACGACCAGACCGTGATCGACGCCTATCTGGGCGTCCCCACCGAGGATGACGCGTGATGCAGTTCCTCTGGGACTTCTTCGTCGCGCCCTTCCTCGACATGATCGAGTTCCCGATATTCCTGGCCGAGGTCGCGGTCTCCGGCCTGCTCACCGGCGTGATGTACTCGCTGGTGGCGCTCGGCTTCGTGCTCATCTTCAAGGCGTCCCAGGTATTCAACTTCGCCCAGGGCGCGATGGTTCTCTTCGCCGCGCTGACGCTGGTGGGGGTGATGGAGTTCGGCGTGCCGGTCTGGGGCGCGTTGCCGGTCACGGCCATCGTCATGGTCGGGCTCGCGTTCGTGATCGAGCGCGGGATGCTGCGCCCGCTGATCAATCAGCCGCCGATCACGCTCTTCATGGCGACCATCGGGCTGAGCTTCCTGCTCGAAGGCGCCGGTGAGTGGCTCTGGGGCTCGAATGTGAAGGCGCTCGACCTCGGCATCCCGTCCTCTCCGGTCGACGTTGGCGGCATGCTGCTCAACGAGTTCGATCTCATTGCCGCCCTGGTGGCGGCGGTGCTGGTGGGGGTGCTGGCGCTGATCTTCCAGTACACGCCGATGGGGCGCGCACTCAGGGCGGTGGCCGACGATCCGCAGGCGGCGCTCTCGCTCGGCATCTCGCTCAGGACCATCTGGATCATCGTGTGGTCGGTGGCGGGCATCGTCGCCATCGTCGCCGGCATCATGTGGGGGGCGAAGAGCGGCGTGCAGTTCAGCCTGTCGCTGATCGCGCTGAAGGCGCTGCCCGTGCTCATCCTGGGCGGGCTCACCTCGGTTCCCGGCGCGATCGTCGGCGGGCTCATCATCGGCCTCGGTGAGAAGATCGCCGAGATCTACTGGGGCCCGGTGATCGGCGGTGCGATCGAGAACTGGTTCGCCTACATGCTGGCGATGCTGGTTCTCATGTTCCGGCCCCAGGGCCTGTTCGGCGAAAAGATCATCGAGCGGGTGTGACCGTGCTCACCTATTTCAACGACCTCTACGCCGCCTTCTTCGCGACCCGCTCGCGCTCGATCAACACGGTCTTCGTGACCGTGATCTCGTTGCTCGCCCTCTTCGCCGTGCCGGCGCTCGCGAACGAGTACTGGCTGCAGGCGATCCTGATCCCCTTCCTGATCTTCGCGCTCGCGGCGCTCGGGCTCAACCTGCTCACCGGCTTCGCCGGCCAGCTCTCGCTCGGCACCGGCGGCTTCATGGCGGTCGGTGCCTACGCCGCCTTCAAGATGACGACCGCGTGGCCAGGGATGGACATCATCGCCATCTTCTTCATCTCGGGCTTCTTCGCTGCCGGCGTCGGCATCCTGTTCGGGCTGCCGAGCCTGCGCATCAAGGGCTTCTACCTGGCGGTGGCGACGCTGGCCGCGCAGTTCTTCCTGATCTGGCTCTTCAACCGGGTGCCCTGGTTCTATAACGACAACCCGTCGGGCACGATCACGGCGCCGCCGCGCGAATTCGCGGGCGTCATGATCACCGGGCCCCAGGCCACCGCAGAGGTGCGCTATCTGGTGGCGCTCGTCTTGTTGGCGGTCTTCGTCTTCTTTTCCTGGAATCTGATGCGGAGCCGCTTCGGCCGCGCCTGGATGGCCGTGCGCGACATGGACGTGGCGGCCGAGATCGTGGGCATCCCGCTGCTCCGCACCAAGCTGCTCGCCTTCGGCGTGAGCTCCTATCTCTGCGGCGTTGCAGGCGCGCTCTTCGTCTTTCTCTATCTGGGCAGCGCCGAGACCATCGCCTTCGACGTCAACGTCTCCTTCCTGGTGCTCTTCATGATCATCGTGGGCGGCCTCGGGTCGATCACGGGCTCCATCATCGGTGCCGCCTTCATCACCATCCTGCCGATCTTCCTGACCAACCTGAACCCGATCCTGGGCATCGACCTCGCCGTCG
>Ga0209544_1001302_pt1 | contig 28143 bp, 26 predicted proteins | sample MesohylPK_FD_187297 | JGI IMG/M metagenome (GOLD analysis project Ga0209544, IMG submission 187297) | Host-associated microbial community of the marine sponge Aplysina aerophoba from Gulf of Piran - sponge mesohyl, lysed by proteinase K... | ecosystem: Host-associated > Porifera > Sponge >...
ACATGGTTCAGAAGCGCCAGCTCCTTCGGATGCGGGTTCAGATAGGTCTGTCCCAGAAGGTAGTCCACCTCGAGGCGTCGCGCATGGTGCCGCACCAGCGTCAGCGGCACGATCCGCGGCACGAGGCCGCGGCGGTAGTCCTCGAGCACGGCCAGCAGCTCGTCGCACGAGGCTTCGTCGATGCGGCGCTTGAAGTGGCCCATCGCGTGCATGAGGGCATTCGTGTGGCGCGCCCGTGTCGCCCGGATCCGCATGGCGGCCATGAACTCGTCCTCGTAGCGGCGGCCCAGCTCCGCGCGGGGTATCTCGCGCGCCTCGGCCACCAGGCGTCCCAGCTCGCGGTAGCGGACCGGCGAGTGGGCCATCAGCGTCAGCTTCTGCGCGGTGTGCCATTGCACGAGGGCGCCGACGTTCCAGCGGGAGGAGAAGAGCGCGCGCAGGCGCCGATAGGCGAAGACCCGCTCGAAGAAGTTCTCGCGCAGCACCGGATCGTGCAGCCGTCCCTCTTCCTCCACCGGCAGGTTCGGGTACTGCCGCAGCAGCTCCGCTGCGAAGATCCCGCGGCCGTTCCGTTCCGACGAGCGGCTGTCCTCGCCGGTCCAGACCTTGACCCGCTCCATGCCGCAGCTCGGGGAGTCCTTCTTCAGGATGTAGCCGCTCAGGTCGGTCTTGGCGAGTGCGCGCAGCCTGTCGCGGGCGAAACGGCGCATGCGGCCGGTGAGTCGGACTCCGCTGCGGCTGACGAGCCGCACGCCGTCGGACCGGCCGGCGTCGCGCACCAGGCGGATCGGCTCGCGCGGCGTGCCCAGCCCCGCCTCCGCCTCGGGGCAGACCGGTACCCACTCGACCAGTTGGCCCAGCGTTTCGACGAGGTATGGATCGCGCTTGTGCCCGCCGTCGTGCCGCACCTTCTCGCCGAGCAGGCAGCTCGAGACCCCGATGCGAACCGGGGCCGTCATGGTCTTCCCCGACCGCCTTCGGACGGCCCCGCTGGCGCGTGCTCCCCTTGGCCCTCGCCGGCGGCAAGCAGCGCGCGCTGCCGCCGCTGGGCCGCGGTCTCGCCGGGGTGGCTGAGGAACGGAATCCCCTTCAGATACAACCGGGCGGCCTCGACGTGGATCGCGGTGATCGTCTTCAACGTGACGCACGGATAGCGTAGCAGCGCGTCCGCGACCGTGCGGGTCGTCAGAGGCTTGCGCCGTCCCCGGAGCCGGGCGTCGAGCACGCGCCGCCCGCCCTCGTGCTGCACGATGACGACGCTCAAGCGGTCGCCGACGGGAGCCAGCTCGAAATCGTACGTGCAGTCCATCGCCAGAAACGGCGAGACGTGCATCTCCTTGGCGCAGCGGAATCGCGCCGTAGCGCCCCCGGCGGCCGTCCGCCTCCCGTCGAGCAGATACAGGTGCCGTTCGCCGAACGTATTGTCGACCTCGGCGACTACCGCGGCCAGGGCGCCGCCGGCGTCATGGCAGTAGTACAGGCTGATCGGATTGAAGACGTAGCCGAGGACGCGGCACTGCTGAATCGGGCGGGCGCGGCGTGACCCCGGCCCTGGCGCTGGCGGCGGCCGAACGCGGCTTGATGCCGGACGGGCTGATTCGGCTCGGCATCCGCTCGCTGCTTCGCGGGCGGCTGGAGGCGGAGCGCCGGCGGGCCGGCGGTGGGAGTGCGCGGACGGTCGACGATCACCGGGTGCTCATGCGGCAGGGGCCTGTCGCCGTGGCGCCGTCGGCCGCGAACGACCAGCACTACGAGACGCCGGCCGCATTCTTCCGACTTCTTCTCGGCCCCCGGCTCAAGTACAGCGCCGGGCTCTGGCCGGCAGGGGTCACGACGCTGGCCGCTGCCGAGTCCGCGATGCTGCAGGCGACCGCCGATCGCGCGCAGCTCCGCTGCGGCTCGAGCGCCGGTGGGAGGTCGGCGGCGGCGACTACGAGCGGACGTTGCGGGCGTGGCTCGCGAACCTCGACGCGCGCCGCGCCGAGGCGGAGCAGGTGCTCGGCACCGGGGAAGCGCCGGGCACGGGGCGCCTGCGAGTCGGGCGGTGGCGGCTGTTCCTGCTCGCCTGCGCGGAGCTGTTCGGGTATCGTGCGGGCCGCGAGTGGTTCGTGGCTCACTACCTTCTGCGCCGCGGCAGGACCAACGGCTCGGCCGCGTCCTCCCCTGCCGCCCGATCCACATGACCGGGAGCGCCATCGCCGGGTTGGGAACGCTGCTCGCGCTGATGACCGCGGTCTGGGCGGCGAGCGTGGCGCGCCGCGACGTGAGCATCGTCGACATCTGCTGGAGCCTCGCCATCCTGGCCGTGGCGGGCGTCTATGCAAGCGGCGCCGATGAGCTGACGTTGCGCCGCAGCGTCGTGCTGGCCGCGGTCGGTCTCTGGGCTGTCCGGTTGGCCGGCTACCTCGCGTGGCGCGGGTGGGGCGCGGCGGAGGACAAGCGGTACCGCGCGATGCGCGAGCGCCGGCCGCGCTTCCGGTGGACGAGCCTGTTCGTCGTGTTCTGGTTGCAGGCGACCCTCGCCTGGATCGTCTCGCTGCCGCTGCTGGCGGTGATGCACGTGGAGGAGCCCGGCGGCCCGCGGCTGCTCGACGCGCTGGGCGCGCTCCTGTTCCTCGTCGGCTTCGGCTTCGAGACGGCCGGCGACTGGCAGATGGCGCGGTTCAAGGCGGTCCCGGCGAACCGGGGCCGGGTATGCGACCGGGGGCTCTGGGGCTATACACGGCACCCCAATTACTTCGGCGAGGCGGTTCTCTGGTGGGGCCTGTGGTGTCTCGCCGGCGCAGCGCCCGGCGCGCACTGGACGGTCGTCGGGCCGCTGCTCCTGACCTGGCTCCTGCTGCGCGTCTCCGGCGTGCGCTTGCTGGAAAGTGATCTTCTGCGGGACAAGCCGGCGTATCGCGACTACGTCGCGCGGATCTCCGCGTTCCTCCCCCTGCCGCCCAGGCGCGACCGATAGGAGTTTCGACCCGTTTTACGGCGCAGGCTCCTGGCCGGGTCGGAACGCAAGCGCGGTCGCGCGTTGCCGATACGCGAAGATGGCTCTCAGGTCGGCGTCGATCCACGCGAGCAGCACCGTGCGGGCGAGCGTTCGGCAGTAGAGATCGAAATCGACCACGTCGGAGACCAGAGTCCGGTCGCCCGAGTCCGTGAAGGTATGGCCGTGGCGCCATTGCCGGAACGGACCCCGGACCTGCAGATCTACGAAGCGGCGGGGCGGGTCCCAGACCTCGATCAGCGTCCGCCAGCGGATCGGCAGCTGCTCGGCCCGGCCTCTTGCCTTCTCATGAAATAGAGTGTAAATTAAATTCACTTGCGCGTGAAGAAAACCGCGGCAGCCCGCGCCGCCCTGCGGCGCGTCGCGTCGTGAGAGATCGGATCGGGGACGGATCCGGATGGCGCTGACCGAGACCCTGCAGAACGGCCTGGACCAGTACGGGATCGGCACGAAAGTGCGCGACCTGCGCACGCGGAAGCGCATGGGGTTGGTCGAGTTGGGCGCGCATACGGGACTGTCGGCGGCGCTGCTCTCGAAGATCGAGCGGAGCCGGATGTACCCGACGCTGCCGACTTTGCTGCGGATTGCGCTGGTGTTCAACGTCGGCCTCGACTACTTCTTCAGCCACGACCAACCGGCGGTGACCGTGGTCCGGCGCGAAGACCGGTTGCGCCTGCCGGAGCGCATGGGAACGAAGGAGGTCGCCTACCATTTCGAATCGCTCGACTTTCGCGCCGAGAAGAAGAGGATGCACTCGTACCTCGGCGAGTTCGAGGCGCGGCCGATGGAGGACGTGCGCCTGCACAAGCACGAAGGCGTCGAGCTGGTCTACGTGCTCGAAGGAACGCTCGGCCTGTACGTGCGGGATGCGGAGGAGACGCTGGCGGCGGGGGACGCCGCGTACCTCGACGCGACGGTGCTGCACGGCTACCGCCGCGTCGGGGGGGAGCCGTGCCGGGCACTGGTCGTCACCGTTCCCTAGAGGCGGCGCGACCTGTGGTCGCGTTGGGAGTTTCGCTGGCGCGAAACTTCTGGGGTCAACGAATGTTGCAGTACCGTCGGGAGAGTCTCGTCTGCGCATCGAGCTCGATCGTCTGTTCACGTACCGCCAGCGCGTGACGGCCGTCGACATGGGCTGGCATCGTCGATATGGAGGGAGACCGATGAAGGTCGCGGTTACCGGGGCGACGGGTTTGATCGGGTCAGCGCTCGTGCCGTTCCTGCGGAGCGGAGGACACGAGGCCGCGGCCCTGCGGCGCGCGAGCGCGAGCCGGGACGCCGCCGGCGGCGTCCCGAGCTGGGATCCGGATACCGGTGCGCTGTCCGCGGGCGCCCTCGACGGGGTCGACGCGGTGGTGCACCTGGCGGGGGAGAACATCGCCGGGGGGCGCTGGACCGCGGCCCGCAAGGCGCGAATCCGGGACAGCCGGGTGGACGGGACGCGGCGTCTCGCACAGGCGCTGGCCGCCCTGCCGCGGCCGCCGCGGACGCTGGTCGCGGCCTCGGCGATCGGATTCTACGGGGACCGGGGGGACGAGAATCTCGACGAATCGTCGGCGCCGGGGGGCGGATTCCTGCCCGAGGTCTGTCAGGCCTGGGAGGATGCGGCGGCGCCGGCGAGCGAGGCCGGGTTGCGCGTGGTGCACCTGCGGATCGGCATCGTGCTGACCCCGGCCGGCGGTGCGCTCGGGCAGATGCTGTTCCCGTTCCGCATGGGCGTCGGCGGCGTCATCGGTTCGGGCCGGCAGTACATGAGCTGGGTGGCTCTCGACGACGTGCTGGGCGGCATCCTGCACGCCCTGTGCACGGACGGCCTGAGCGGCCCGGTCAACATGGTCGCCCCGAATCCGGTCTCCAACGCGGAGTTCACGAAGACGCTCGGCCGCGTGCTGCGCCGTCCGACCATCCTGCCGCTGCCGGCGTTCGGCGCACGGCTGGCGTTCGGAGAGATGGCGGATGCGTTGCTTCTCGGGAGCAGCCGCGTCCATCCCGTCCGCCTGCGCGACGGCGGCTTCGCCTTCGGCTACCCGAATCTGGAGGACGCGCTCCGTCACGTGCTCGGGCGCCCGAGGTCCTGATCCGGGCGGATGGCCGCGAGGGGCGACGACGCGGACTACTCGGCGGACTGCAGCCGGACCGAGCCGTTCACGGTACGAACGCGCAGCGTGCCGCCGCCGTTCCCCAGACGGCCCTCGAAGCGCTGGCGCCGTTCGTCGGTGTCCGTGATCGGCAGGTCGCTGCGGATCGAGCCGTTCGCGGTGCGGACCGACACGTCGGCGTCGGCGGTCTCCGGCAGGGTCAGGGTCACGCTGCCGTTGACAGTCTCCAAGAATCCCTCTCCATCCCAGTCGTCCCCGGCGATGGCCGCCTTGATCGCGCCGTTGACGGTCACCGCCCGCGCGTGCCCGCCGGCCGTCACGTCGATGCTGCCGTTGACGGTGCGCGCCTCCACGTCGCCGGTCAAGCCCGACGCACCGATGTTGCCGTTGACGTGACGCGCCACGAAGTCGACGCCTGCCGGAACGCCCACGGTGAACTCGACGTTGACGTCGTTCCTGCGGGCGCTCAGCCTGCCTTCGTCGCCGGGGAGACACTCGTTGCCCTCCCGTGGATACACCGCGCAGACAGTCACCCCGGCCGGATGCTCCACCATGGCGATGCGAACCTCGTTGGGGTCGTTCCTGGCTCCCCGTCGGTCGGCGGTCACCTCGACGAATCCGCTGGTCGACGGCGCGGCGGTGATCGTCCCGCTGACGCCCTTGATCTCGACGTGCTGGCCGGCGGCGATCCGGCCCTGCCACTCGAACAGCTCGTCGGCCGGACGGCGCTCGCCGAACAAGAGGGTGGACCGGATCGCGAGATCGCAACCGGTCAGGAACGGGAACGCGGCGCAGACGAGGACGAACGCGAGCAGGCGTGCCATGTGAGCAGCTCCTTCTGCTCAGTTGGACGGCGGGCCGGCCGGCAATGTTTCCTCCAGGCGGAGCGCGCGGCTGGCGAGCGGGGCGTTGAGGAAGTCGATGAGCGGCGCCAGGTGAGAGAAGAGGCGGAGCAGCGACGGGTAGAAGCGCGGCCCGATCGCGACCGCCGCCGGCCGTTCGCAGCCGGCGAGGAACTGTTTCAGCCGGAGCAGATCCGCGGCGGGGTGATCCGCGGGGAAGCCGCGGGGCACGCGCTTGAGCCTCTCTCCGGACAGCTCGCCGAAGTTGCGGCGGAACGCCGGCGCGGCGACGAGACCCCGCAGGCGCTCGCCGTTGGCGGCGATGTGCTCCCGGAGGCGATGGAGCTGCCGCGGCTGCGGCCGGTACAGGCCGCCGCCGATGAAGACCTGGTCGGTCGCGACGTGGACGTAGAGTCCCGCGCCCTCGTGCCTGGGCAACGCGCGGTGCGGGAAGATCGCGGCGACGTGCGTCTTGTAGGGCGCCTTGTTCGCCGAGAAGCGCGTGTCGCGGTGGATGCGGTACATCGACGTCTTCGGGTTGGCCGCCAGATCCGGCGCGATACCCGGAAGGTCGATCGCCAGGCGCTCGATGAGCTCGATCATCGGACCCTTGACGTGCGATTCGTATTCCTCGCGGTGCTCGCGGAACCAGTCGCGGTCGTTGTGGCGCGCGAGCGCCCGGAGGAAGGTGAGGGTCTCCGACGTGAAGCGGGGCGTGGGCATCGGCGGTTCCCTCTCGGCGTCATCCCGTGAAACGGACCCGCGGGGCCAGCGTCCAGTCGAAGCCGGCGAGGCCCTCGGGGCCGAGCCGCTCGACCTCCGCGCGAACGCGTGCCGCCTGGGCGAGCAGGTCCGCCACGTCGACGGTCTGGCACGCCGGGGCGAACGGCTGCAGGTAGGCGGGCCCCCGGGTCAGCATGTAGACCGCGCCGTGGTGGTTGCGGCGCGCGATGTGGTACATCGCGACGCCGATCTGCAGGATGCCCTGGTACAGCCGGCGCACCTCGCGCGTCTCCTCGCGCCACAGGTCTTCCAGCGTCTCGTGCTGCTCGAAGAACTCGCCCCGATTGAACTGCTCGATGCCGGACAGGAGCAGCGGCGGCGGCGGTTCCTCGCACCACGCGGACATCGGCCGGCATTATAGACGGGCGTCCGGTCGAGAGCGCCGGCCCGATGGGCACCGGCCGGGATGGGCCGGATGGACGGGCGCCGAATGGACGGGCGCCGCGGGAGCGCCGCTATAATGCGCGGCGGCACGGTCCGCAATCGCGCGGATCCGGGAATCCGCGGCATGGTGGAAACAGCCGGCACGTCGCCGCGGAGGCGCGGCAACCGGTCGACGACGCGCGCGCGCGCTGTGCCGGACTGGCCGCGCGACCGCTCCGATCCCTACGCCACCGGCCTCTATTTCCCGAAGATCAGGCGGAAGCGGTCGAAGCTTCACGGCTGGGGCGTCTTCGCGCTCGAGGACATCAACAAGAACAAGCGGATCATCCACTACGCGGGCCAGAAGATCCGGGTGCGCGACAGCCTCGTGCGCGAGGACCGCTACCTCATGCGGGGGGAGATCTGGTGCTTCCGGATCAACCACCTGTTCGTCCGGGACGGCCACGTCGGCGGCAATCTCTCGAGGTTCATCAACCACTCCTGCAAGCCGAACTGCTACGCGTCCGTGGTGGTCGACACCATCTGGATCGTCGCCGCGCGCAACATCGGGGCGGGCGAGGAGCTGACCTTCCACTACAACACCGAGGGGGACGGCGAGATCCCGTGCCGCTGCCGGCCGGATTGTCCGTATCGACTGTGACGCCGCAAGTCGTCTATCTGCACGGTTTCGCCTCGTCGCCGGCGTCGTCGAAGGCCGACTTCCTGAAGCGCCGGCTCGCCGCGCACGGGGTGGCGTTCCACTGTCCGGACCTGAACCAGCCTGATTTCTCCACGCTGACGGCCTCGCGGATGATCGAGCGGACGGCGGCGCTCGTCTCCACGTTGCCGGCGGGACCGGTGGCGCTGTTCGGTTCGAGCCTCGGCGCCTTCGTGGCCCTGCAGGCCGCCGAGCAGGCCGCGGCGAAAGCGCCGCAGCCAATCGCGCAGCTCGTCCTGCTGGCCCCGGCTCTCGATTTCGGCCGCCGGCCGGTCGGCGATCTGGGCGCCGCCGGCATGGCCCGCTGGCGCGAGACCGGCTGGTGGGAGCTGACGCACTACGCCTCCGGCGAGGCGACCCGCGTGCACTACGAGCTGTTCCGCGACGCGCGGCGCTACGACTCGTTCGCGGCGCGGCGGCCAATCCCCACGCTCGTGCTGCAGGGACGGCGCGACGACGTGGTCGATCCCGACATGGTCGCACGGTACGCGGCGGCCCGGCCCTACGTCACGCTGGTGATGCTCGATGACGATCACCAGCTCGGCGGCAGCCTCGAACGAGTCTGGTCGGAATCCGCGCGCTTTCTCGGGTTGCCGCGGTGACGGGAGCCGCTCGCGATGATCCTGCGGCTGCCCGGCTGATACCCTGACGGCGGTGTTCCCGGATCGTTCCCGGCCGCTCGTCTCGCTCGTCGTGCCCGTGCTCCGGGACACGGCGGAGCTCGGCGGGTTGCTCGACGCACTCCCGGTGGACCCGCTCGATCCGCGCATCGAGGTGGTCGTGGTCAACGGCGACGCCGGTGATCGTTCTCTCGACCCCCTGCGCCGGCGCGTGACCTCCGTGCGGTGGATCGACAGCGATCCCGGACGGGGCCGCCAGATGAACGCCGGGGCGCGCGCGGCGTCCGGTCGATGGCTGCTCTTCGTGCATGCCGACGCGCGGCTCGGGGCCGGCTGGCTGGCGGTGCTCGACGAGGCGGAGGAACGGCCCGACGTCGCCGGCGGAGCGTTCCGACTGGCTCTCGCATCCGCCCACTGGGCCGCTCGGGTCGTCGAGCGCGGCGTGGCGGTCCGGACGCGGTGCCTGGGGTTGCCGTACGGCGACCAGGCGATCTTCGTCCGCCGGGAAGCGTTCGAAGCGCTGGGAGGCTACCGGCCGCTGGCGCTGATGGAGGACGTCGATTTCGTTCGACGCCTGCGCCGGCGGGGGCGGCTCTGGTTTCCACCGGTGTCGGTACAGGCCTCCGCCCGCCGCTGGGAGCGCGACGGCTGGCTGCGGCGGACCGTGCTGAATCTTGCCCTGCTGGCGCTCTACGGCGCCGGAGTTTCCCCCGACCGGCTCGGGCGGTGGTACTACGGGAGGTGCTCGTCGGAGCCCCCCCGGCGCACTCCCTCGGTCGGCATACCCGAAGGCTGATGAACAGGAACATCGTCGTCAGCGGGGTTGCGCTGCTGTCGGCGCTGGTGTTGGCGACGCTGGATTCCCGGTGGCAGGCCGAGGCGTTCTTCGTGCTGCTCATCGTGGCGGCGCGGCTCGTGCAGGCGTTGGTCCGTGGTGGTGCGTCGGCCGCGGAGATCGCGAGCAGACGCCTCGTGGCGTGCGGCGTCGTGCTGCTGGTCGTGATGGCCGCGGCCACCGTGCTCGACGCGCGCCGGCAGGCCGAGGCGTTCGTCGCGCTGCTGTCCGTGGCGTCGATTGTCTACGTTGCGGCGCTCCGCCTGATTGGCCGGCTCGCCGGTGACCGCCCGGCCCCGCGGGATGACCGCCGCCGGCTGGCCGTCTGCCTGAGCCTCGCCGTCGCCTGGCGCCTGGTTCTGCTGGGCGCGGCGCCGCTGGTCTCGGACGACGTATACCGCTACGTCTGGGACGGGCGGGTGCAGCAGCACGGCCTCAATCCCCTCGAGACGGTCCCGGCCGATCCCGCCCTGGCTCATCTCCACACGGATCTCACGCGCCGCATCGATCCGACGAGCGCGGTGCTTCCGTCCATCTACCCGCCGCTGGCCCAGCGCTTCTATCTCGGCGTGACGTCGGTGCACGAGTCCGTGCCGGCCATGGCGGCGGCGGTGCTGGTCTGCGACCTGTTGATCGTCGGCGTGATCTGGCGCTGGCTCGCCGCGACCGGTCGCAGTCCCTGGTGGGTGCTGGCCTACGCCTGGCACCCCCTGGTCGCGCTGGAGGGGGCTGGCGGGGCCCACGTCGACGTCGCCGGCGCGTTGCTGCTGGTGGCCGCGGCCTACGCGCTGTCTCGCCGCCGTTCGCTCCTGGCCGCGGTAGGCCTCGCCGCCGCCGTCGCCGTCAAGTTTCTGCCGATCGTGCTGGCGCCGTTGTTCTGGAAGCGGATCCGGCTCGTCGACGCCGCGGCCGGCGCGCTGCTGGTGGTGCTGCTGTACGTGCCGTTCCTCGACGGCTGGCAGCTTCCCGCCGGCTCTCTCGGGACCTACCTGGCGCAGTGGCGGTTCAACGGCCCGCTGTTCCGATGGCTGGAGGCATGGACCGGCACGGCCCCGGCGATCGCGCTGGCCGTCGCGGGAGGAGTGGCGGCGGCCATACATGCGCGGCGGACGCGCCATCGCGACGACCCGGCGGCCTGGGCCTGGCCGCTGGCGGTTACCGTCTGCCTGCTGCCCGCGATCTACCCGTGGTACCTCGTCTGGCTGATCCCGTTTCTCGGACCGCTCACGCACTGGCCGCTCGCCGTCTGGACGCTGGCTTCCATGCTGACCTACACCGTGTGGACCCCGCACCTGGCCGGAGCCGGCTGGATCCTGCCGGTGTGGGTCGAGCCGGTCGAGTACGGACTCGTCGCGGGCGTCGCCGGGTGGATATGGTGGGACCGCCGGCGGCGGGGGAGGCGCGGCGGGGACGCTCCGGTTGACAAGGGATTGGCCGCGGGGCGACCATGAACGGAGAGCACGAATCTCGACGCCGATGCGTAACGAGTCAGAGGAAGACCGATGCTGATCAAACAGGCGCCCGACATCCGCTCGTCCGAGATCACCCCCGAGCGGCTCTACTACAACCGCCGGCAGTTCATCCACGCGGCGTCCGGCGCCGCGCTCGGCGCCGCCGGCGCGGCCGTGCTCGGGCAGCCGGCCGGGGGGCTGCAGGCCGCCCCGCAGGAGGATCTCGGGGAGTTGCGGCCGAGCCAGTTCAGCACCGACGAGCGGCAGAACTCCTACGAGGAGATCACCAGCTACAACAACTTCTACGAGTTCGGTCTCGACAAGGAAGACCCGAAGCGGTACGCCGACGACCTGACCGTGAAGCCGTGGACGGTGCGCGTCGAGGGCCACATGAACCGCCCGGCCGCCGACTACGCGCTCGAGGACATCCTGAGCCCGCACACGCTCGAGGAGCGCATCTACCGGCTGCGCTGCGTCGAGGCGTGGTCGATGGTGGTGCCCTGGGTCGGCTTCCCGCTCCGTGATCTCATTCAGCGCTTCGAGCCGACGTCGCGGGCGAAGTTCGTCCGCTTCGAGACGCTGTACCGCCCGTCGGAGTTCCGCGGGCAACGCGCCCGCAACCTGCAGTATCCGTATGTGGAGGGGCTGCGGATGGACGAGGCGCTGAACCCGCTGGCGCTTCTCTCGGTGGGCATCTACGGCAAGACGCTCCTGAACCAGAACGGGGCGCCGATTCGCCTGGTCGTTCCCTGGAAGTACGGGTTCAAGAGCATCAAGTCGATCGTCAAGATCGAGTTCGTCGAGGACCAGCCGCGGAATACCTGGAACGTCGCGATCCCGCACGAGTACGGGTTCTATGCGAACGTCAATCCGGAGGTCGATCATCCCCGCTGGTCGCAGGCGAACGAGCGGCGGATCGGCAACTTCTTCCGGCAGCGGACGCAGATGTTCAACGGGTATGGCTACCAGGTCGCCCGGATGTACAACGGGATGGACCTGGCGCGGAACTACTGAATCGGCCGCGGCGTTCCGGTCCCCGCCCCGCGGGGGCCGGCGCCCGGATTCGCAGCGCATGGCGACAGCGTCCAGCATCCCCCGCGTCAAGCCGTTCGTGTTCCTCGCCTGTCTGACGCCGGCGCTACTCCTGGGCTGGGACGCGTTCACCGGCGGTCTCGGCGTCAATCCGATAGAGGACATCACGCACCGCACGGGCGACTGGGCGCTGCGGTTACTGCTGGTGACGCTTGCGGTTACGCCGCTGCGGCGGCTGGCCGGCTGGAACGGGCTCGTCCGCTTCCGCCGGATGGTCGGCCTGTTCGCCTTCTTCTACGCTGTTCTGCACTTCTCGACCTACCTGGTCTTCGACCACTTCTTCGATCTGCTCCTGATCATCGACGACGTCGCCGAGCGGAAGTACGTCACGGCCGGATTCGTCGGCTTCGTATTGATGATCCCGCTGGCGGTCACCTCGACCCAGGGCTGGATCCGGCGGCTCGGCAGGCGCTGGACGATGCTGCACCGCCTCGTGTACGCGAGCGCCGTCGCGGGTGTCGTGCACTTCCTCTGGCTGGTCAAGATCGACATCGGCGAGCCGCTGATCTATGCGGTCATCCTCGCGATCCTGCTGGGCGCGCGCCTGGCGCACCGGTACCGCGGCCACGGCGGAGCCGTACGAACCGGAGCGACCGGTGCTACGCGATCCGTGACTTCTTGACGGCAGGCGCGCCGCCCGTGTCGGGACGCCGCACGCCGGGTCTCGCTTCGGAAATCCTCGAACCGTCTGTCGAGCGACATCAAGCCTTCCGCGAGCATGCGGAGCTGCGACTCCAGCCGCTCGGCGACGGCATCGAAGTGCGCCCGCGTGCGCACCCCCTCGGCGAGCATGTCCTCCTTGGTCGCGAAGCGCGCGAGCTCGTCCCTGGTGGCGAGGTTGCGGATCTCGTCCTTGGTGGCCAGGGTTGGCAGAACCTGCTCGATCCGCCCGACGCGCTGATCGAGACTTCTGAGTACGTCTTCCATGGATTCCCGGTTCATCGCAGCGCTCCCGGCCGGCCGTGGCTGGTGGTCAGCGCTCCGCTCGTACGGGGCCGGCATCATACCATCGATTCGCCTGCAAGGAGAGTGCCGGGCGTGGAGGGTGGGACGTTGGGGGCGAGCCGTCGCCCTCAGAGAACCGTCCGCTCCTGCTCGGGCCGTTTCGCCGGCAGGCCGACGAGATCTTCGGCCGGCCCAGTTCCCGTGACCCGGGAAGCCACGTAGGCGCCTACGGCCGGTCCGAGCTTGAACCCGTGACCCGATCCGCCCCCGGCGATCCACACGTTGTCGTGGTCCGGGTGACGATCGAGCAGAAGATCGCCGCTCGGTGTGTTCGTGTACTGGCACACCCGGGCTTCCAGCAACGGCGCATCGCGCAATCCCGGCAGCCGGATGGCGGCGAACCGGCGTGCAGCCGCGAGCCCCTCGGCCGACGGCGTACGGTCGCCGCGATCCGGGTCGAAGGCCGGGCCGAGCGCCGTGAGCCCGACCTTGGCGCCGCGGCCTTCGATGTCGGGAAGGCCGTAGGCCCCGGCGTGGAAGTCGATCCACGCGGGCAGGGCCGGCGGTGCGAGGCGGCGCTCCCCGGCGGGCGTGCCGAAGAAGAAGACCTCCTGGCGCGTCGGGCGCAGCAGCGGAGCGAGCAGTTCCGGGAAGAGCGTCGGCAGCCAGGGACCGCAAGCGAAGACGAAGGATCCGGCCGACAGGCGTGTGCCGTCTCTCAGACGCAAGGCTTCGCCGCGCCAGGCGGGGGCGGGTGCCTCGACCGCCGCCGTACGGAAGTCGACGCCGCGGCCGGACGCCTGCTTCGCCACCGCGCCGACGGCCCGGCGGGCCAACAGGACTCCGCTGCCCGGCTCGAAGACTCCCCGCGTGATGCCGGTGAAGTCCAGCGCGGGAAACCGTGACCGCAGGTCCGCGGGTTCGAGCGATTCCGTGACTACGCCGAGCCGGTCGAGCGTCCGGGCCGTGACGTCCACGTGCGGGTCATCGTGATGGCCGAGCCAGAGCACGCCGGTCTCGCGGAAGAGGTCCGGCCGGCCGGCATCTGCGAGGAGGTCCTTCCATTGCGGAAGCGATTCGAGCGCCCAGCGGGAGTAGAGAGTCCGGTCGCCGTAGCCCATGCGGATGATGCGCGACTCGCCGCCCGAGCTGGCCCGGGAATTGCCGGCGCCGAAGGCGTCCACCAGCGTTACCGTATGCCCGGCCCGGCGCAGGTGCCAGGCCGTCCACGCGCCGAACGTACCGGCGCCGACGACGACGACGTCGGAAGAGCGCGGCATGCCGGTGATGATAGCGGTACGATTGGAATGCACCGTCTGCTAGTCGCTCCGGCCTGGACCGGTGCGCATCCGGGCGCCGATCGGGCGCCGCCGAGGGGTCATGTCTGCGGTCGAGGTCGTTCCGCTCGCGCCCGGCGCCTTCCATCTGCCGGGATACCTGTCGCCGCCCGCGCAGCGGCGGGTGGCGGCGATGGTGCAGGCGCTGGCGGACGGGCCGGCCGGGTTCTATCGTCCCCGGGTGCGGGGCGGCGGTTTCATGCACTGCGACATGCTCTGCCTCGGCCGCCACTGGAACGCGCGGACCTATACCTACGAGTGGGAGCGGTCGGACCACGACGGGCGTCCGCCGCCGCCGCTGCCCCCCGAGCTTGCGCGTCTGGCGGTGGAAGCGGCGGCCAGGGTCGGCTTCGCTCTCCATCCCGACATCTGCCTCGTCAACCGCTACGGCGAGAGCGGGAGAATGGGCCTGCACCAGGACAAGGACGAGGACGCGTCCACGCTCGAGGCGGGAGTGCCGGTGGTTTCGCTCTCGCTCGGGGATACCGGCCGGTTCCTCCTCGGCGGGTTCCGCCGCCGGGAATCGACCACGGCGATCGATCTACGATCCGGAGACGCGTTCGTGATGGGAGGAGCGAGTCGGTTGCGCTATCACGGGGTGGCGCGTATCCTGCGCGGGTCCGCGCCGCCGGATCTCGATCTGTCCGGCAGGATCAGCCTGACGTTTCGCCAGTACGCGCTCGAAGCGCACGAGCCCTGATCATGTGGTTTCTCGTTGCGTCCCGCCGCCCGGCCACGCCGGCGTCCTCGATGCGCCACGGAGTTCGGCCACCGACGGCGCGGGCCGTTCGGAAGCGTTCCTGCCCACTCAGCCCGTCGTTCCGCCCTTCCGCGACAATTCTGTAGTCTACGGCCCGCATCGCGGCTATTCTCCGAACGAACGGAATAGTGTGAGAACCGGTCCGTACAGGGTCGGACCGTGAACCCGAGAATACCGATCTCAGAGGGAGATCCATCATGCACAAGCCAGTCAAGTACCTCGAAAAGGGATTGTCGGTCGCCGCGAACGGCGCGTGGTTCGTCTACGACCGCTACAACGCGTTCATGCAGAACCCGTCGTTCACGCCGGCCTGGTCCGACAAGCCGCTGCTGAAGTCGCACCAGAAGGTGAAGCCGCCGCTCGGGTGGCCGCGCGAGACCGACTCGCTCTGCCCGACCTGCGTGCGCGAGGCGCGCCAGGACATTCTCGACGGGAAGAAGGACTACCGCATCCTGCTCAACGAGAAGGTGGGCGAGATCAAGGCGCAGATCGTCGAGCGCGACGGCCAGATCGTCATGGTCAAGGAGTGCCCGATCCACGGGCGGTTCGAGGACGTGATGGCGATGGACACCGAGTTCTTCAAGCATCTCGAGGAGTCGTTCCCGGGCAGCGACATCCGCGCCCACAACGACGAGAAGCTGCACAACCACGGCAGCAGCACCATCAAGTACGGCCGCGGCTCGGTGCTCACCATCGACCTCACCAACCGTTGCAACATGATGTGCGACCCCTGCTTCATGGACGCGAACCAGGTCGGGTTCGTCCACGAGCTGTCGTGGGACGACATCAAGACGCTGCTCGACAACGCCATCTCGATCAAGCCCCGGCGCCAGATGTCGGTGCAGTTCTCGGGCGGCGAGCCGACGATGTCGCCGTACTTCCTCGACGCCGTGCGCTACGCCCGCAAGGTCGGCTACAACAGCGTGCAGGCGGCGACCAACGGCATCGAGTTCGCGAAGAGCTTCGACTTCGCCCGCGCGGCGGCCGACGCCGGCCTGCGCTACGCCTACCTGCAGTTCGACGGCATCGGCAACGCCGCCAACTCGCATCGCATGGTGGGCAACCTGTTCGACGTCAAGCTGCGGGCCATCGAGAACCTGCACAAGGCGGGCGTCGACATCGTGCCGGTCATCACCATCATCAACGGCATCAACAACGAGCAGGTGGGCCGGGTGGTGCAGTTCGCGCTCGACAACCCGAAGACCATCAGCTTCCTGTCGTTCCAGCCGGTGTCGTTCACCGGCCGCGACGAGGAGATCACCGACGAGCGCCGCAAGGCGCAGCGCTACACGCTGTCGCACCTCGCGCACGACGTGAAGAACCAGACCGGCATCGGCGAGCCGGCGCGCGACTGGTTCCCGATCTCCTTCATGGGCACCTTCACCGACTGGGCAGACCTGGTGCACGGTCCGGAGGAGAGCTGGGGCCAGCTCAACTGCGGCTGCCACCCCAACTGCGGCGTCGGCATGGCGGTGATGATCGACAAGGAGACGAAGGAGGCGGTGCCGTTTACCAAGTTCGTCCGGGGCGAGCAGCTCGCCAGGGACATCGCCAAGGTGAACGACGCGGCGGGCGGCCGGTTCCGTTCGGTGGTCGGCATGGCGCTGGCGCTGATGCGCAACTACGACCCGTTCAACGCGCCGACCCACTTCAAGCTGGTCGACCTGCTGAAGAAGTTCGACAAGACGTTCGGGGCCACCGGCAAGGAGTACGGCAAGGTGTCGGGCGAGCGGACGCACGACGATATCGCGAAGCGGCGGTCGGACCGCTGGAATTTCCTCTTCGTCGCGGGCATGTGGTTCCAGGACCTGTTCAACTACGACTTCCGGCGCACCGAGCGCTGCATCATCCCGTATGCGACGCAGGAAGGGGAGATCTCCTTCTGCGCCTACAACACCGGGATCGGCTGGCGCAACATCATCGAGAAGATGCACATGACGGCCACCCTCACCAAGTGGTACGAGGAGCGCGGCCGGCACGAGATCTTCGCGGGCGGGAAGAACGTCAATCTCGATTCGAAGGAGCACTCCCTGGTGCTCGATCCCGAAGCGGTCGCGGCCGGCATCCAGACCGACCTCGATGCGCAGGGCATCGCCAAGAACGCGCGTCAGGAGAAGCTGGCCGCGCGGGCCGCGGCGAAGGGCGCCAACGGCAACGGCGCCGCGAAGGGCGCCAACGGGACCAACGGCGCCAACGGCAATGGGGCGAATGGCGGGTCCGACAAGGACGCCGCCTACGACCAGCAGATGGCGGCGCTCTACCGCCAGCACGTGCTGAAGGAGGAGGCGCCGCCGGTCGTGCAGATCCAGGGGCTGAAGAGTTCGAAGCAGGACGACCTGGTCGGCGTCGGGTAGTCATCAGTCTGCGATCTTTCGGGCACCCCGGGGAGGGCGGAGCCTTCTCGGGGTGCCACCTGCCCACAGTATTGGCGTTCGTGAGCCGACACCGGCTCGATCTTCCGGAGCCATCTGCCGCCGGTGATGCTCCGTTGCTCCCAGGGGTGGACTTGCCGGCGCGGGATTGGCGGACGGCGAATGATGACGAAGGACAACCGTCGGTTCGCGTCGGAAGCCACCCGTGGTTGGGACTCTGATTTCGTTCAGTTCGAGAAGACGCCTCGTTCAAGGATTCTCGAACGCCTGCGGTTGACGTACCCCGAATCGTCGCGTGAGGAGCGTCGATCGTGGGGCGATACGGTGCCGCAGCTTCAGCAGGAAATCGGCGAAGTGGTCCGTGTGGACACCCACTACGCCCGCTGTACAGCCGTTCTCGAATATCAGTTGCCCCTGGAATCGCGGCGGGCCGACGCCGTGCTGTTGCTCCGCGACGGTGTCGTAGTCATCGAACTCAAGGGCAAACTACACCCGTCGGACGCCGATATAGACCAAGCCCACGCATACGCTCGCGACCTGCGTTGCTACCACCGCGAATGTCACGAGAGGCCTGTACATGCGGTCTTGGTGCCGACGCTGATGCGTGGCCAGGGAGAAGCCGAACGGAACGTGCATGTCTGCGGGCCGGATGCGCTGGATGCCCTCGTTGCCAGCCTCGATATGCGTAGGACCGGACCTCCCATCGACGCCCACCGTTTCCTGGATGCCGACGCCTATCGACCGCTTCCGAGCTTGATCCAGGCAGCGCGTAACCTGTTTCTCGCGAAACAGCCGCCACAACTATGGCGCGCGGCCGCCAACACCGATGACGCAGTCGATCACATCGCGCGGATCGTGGCAGACGCGAGCCTCACCCGTACACGTCGCCTCGTACTGTTGGCTGGGGTGCCAGGGGCCGGAAAGACGCTGGTGGGAATGCGAATCGCGCACGATCCGGGCCTGGATCTTCTGAAGCGAGGAGATCGCGGTGCGCCCGCCGTGTTCCTGTCGGGAAACGGTCCTCTCGTGGAGGTTCTGCAGTACGTGCTGCGCCAAGCTGGCGGTGCCGGGCGCACCTTCGTAGCGTCCTCCGCCGGCCGCGGAGTTGCGCGGGATCGCGGAGGAGTTGCAGCATGACGGTCACGATCTCCGCATCACGCGCGACCGCTCGGCGGCGGATACGTACCTCCGGGAGCGATATCAGAACCACATTGACGCGCGTTTCGGACTCATGGCGTCGAGCCGCGACAGGGACCTTGTCCGATTTGGCGTTTCGAACGACTTCCAATCAACCAAGCGAGTGCGTTACGGGCCGTGGTACAACGACCGGGAAGCAGATGAGGGCGAACGATCTTGCCGACACTTGCGGGAGTGCGTGACCGAATTCGGCGCGCAGGGGCTGGAACTGGACGCGGTATTGCTCGCCTGGGGCACCGACTTCGTGCTGCGTGGAGGGGCATGGGCGATTGACCGCGCCCGCGGCTATCGGACGCAGGGCAATGCCAAGGTGCGCGATCCATGGCGATTGCGCGCGAACGCCTACCGCGTGCTGTTGACGCGGGGGCGTGACGCTCATGTTGTCTTTGTGCCGTGTCTCTCCGAATTGGATGAGACCTGGAAGTATCTCTGTGCGTGTGGCTTTCGAGAGTTGAACCAGCGCTGAACCGAGCGGATGTCCTCATGCGCGGCGCGCGAGCGAGACTATGTACTCTTGGCCTGCTGGTTCTTCCAACTCGCTGCAACGATCACGGCGTCGAGCGCTACGGCGCCTTGACCTTTCGGGAACACGACGAACGGGTTGATCTCGGCGCTGTCGATCCGGTCGCCGTGCTGCGCCGCGAACACGGACAGGCGTGACAGGGCCGCCGCTAGGGCGGTCACGTCGTACGGGACCTTGCCGCGCGTTCCGCGGAGTATCTTGCCGGCCCGCGTCTCGGCGATCATCCGGCGCGCCTCGTCTTTGCTGAACGGCGCCACGCGGAACGACACGTCCTCGATCACCTCCACGAGGGTGCCGCCGAGACCGAACATGACGACCGGTCCAAACGTCGGATCGTGGCGGACCCCGAGGATGGTCTCGACGCCGCCGGTGACCATCGGCGCTATCAGCACACCCTCGATGCGAATTGCCGGGTCCGCCGCGCGGGCGCGCGCCGTGATCGTCTCGTAGGCGCGGCGCGCCTCCGTTTCGTTCGACACGTCGAGCACGACGCCGCCGAGCTCGGTCTTGTGCAGGACGCCCGGCGCGCAGAGCTTGACCGCCACCGGCCCGTCGAACGCCGCGGCAATGCGCGCGGCCTCGTCGGCGGTCCGCGCCAGTTCCTCTGCGCCCACAGGCACCCCCGCTACTGCAAGCAGGCGCTTCGCCTCGCGTTCCGAGAGGGGGCCGTCGGGGAGGTTCGCCCCGCACGGCGCGACGACAGGGGCAACCGCGGTCGTGTCGGTGCGCGGCGCGCTCATGGGAACTCCGCTGGCGGGAACGTCCACGCTGGGAACGCCTGCGCTGGAAACGTCCCTTGTTCTGTCCGTGCGCGTCCCGATGGTGGGTGGGTCCGAGTCTCCATCCGCACCCTCCGCGAAGATCCGGCTGAACCGGTGCAGCGCCGCGACGGCGCGCACCGCCCGGGTCGGGTCCTCGAACACCGGACAGCCGACCGCCTCGTACTGGCGCACGACGTCCGGCGGGGCGACGATGGAGAGCACCAGGGCGCAGCCGGGCCGCCGTTCGCGGGCGGCGTGGATCGCGTCGCGGATCGGCTCGATCATCCCGTCTGCCGCCGCCACGTAGGTGAAGAAGGCGACCACCGCGTCGTGTTGCTCCTCCTCGAAGACGATCCCGAGGTTGTCGCCGATCAGCTCGATCCGGTTGAACGCCTGCGCGGTGATGTCGACCGGGTTGCGGGGCGAGGCGTAGGGAAGCGCCGCCTTCAGCCGCTGCTGCGCCGAGTCGCTCAGCGGCGCCACGTCGAGGCCGAAGCCGACCGCCGCGTCCGCCATCTGGACGCCCACGCCGCCCGAGATGGAGACGAGGGCGACGCGCGGGCTCTCCGGAAAGACGCCGAAGCTGGCCGCGTAGGCGATGTCCAGCATCTCGTCCGTGTCGCGTGCCCGGTAGGCGCCGAACTGCCGGAACGCCGCTTCGTAGACCGGGTCAGCGCCGGCGAGCGACGCCGTGTGCGACCGAGCCGCCTGTGCGCCCACGTCGGTCACCCCGACCTTCTGGAACACCACCGGCTTGCAGCGGGCGCGCGCCGTCCCGAGGGCGCGCACGAGCGCGTCCCGATCGGTGATGCCCTCGGCGTGGGCCATGATCACGGACACGTCGTCCTGCTCGGCCAGCCAGCCGAGCACCTCCGGCACCGAGACGTCCGCCTCGTTGCCCGTCGTCACCCAGTAGCGGACGTCGATGTTGCGCTTGCGGGCCAGCAGCGACAGGTGGCTGCCGTAGGCCCCGCTCTGGCTGACGAGCGCCACGCCCCCCGGTGCGGGAAAGCCGTCCTCGAGCGTCGTGCTGAACGTGGCGAAGAAGCCCAGCTCCGAGTTGTAGACGCCGAGGCAGTTGGGACCGACGACGCGCAGGCCGGTCTCTGCCGCGATCTCACTCAGCCGCCGCTGCAGCCGTCGACCCTCGGCGCCCATCTCGGCGAAGCCGGCGCTGTAGATGACCGCGACCTGCACGCCGCGCGCCGCGCACGCTTCCACCGTCTCCACCACGCTCGGCGCGGGCACGGCGACGATGGCCAGGTCGACCGCCGCCGGAACGTCGGAGATGTGCGGAAACGCCGTGATCCCCTGTACCTCCGCGTGCCTTGGATTGACGGGGTAGACCCGCCCGGCGTAACCCGCGTCGCGCAGGTATCGAATGGGCCGGCCGCCGATGCGCGTGGGGTCGTTCGAGGCGCCGATCACGGCGACCGACGCCGGGCGCAGCAGGGCGTCGAGTGAATGTCTCCGGGGCGTGGTGGTAGCCATCGGCGGCTTAGACTACCAGTCTTGGCCATGCCGCGTGGAACCGTGAGGACCATCGGGGCGTCGCCGGCGGCAACGTGGATCGCACGCCTGGAGGACGCCGGGTACGCAGTCGACCGGCATCCGGTCACCGGCCCGGACGACCTGAAGCGTGTCGCGCAACAACCGCCGCGGGCGGTCGTGATCGATCTCGATCGGGCGCCGGCGCGCGGCCGGGACATCGCCCTCGCTCTGCGCCAGCGGGTGGCGACGCGGCGGATTCCGATTGTGTTCGTCGCCAGCGACCGGACCGTCTTCACGCGGCTCAAGGCGCTGCCGCTCGAGACCATGCACGCCGGGCCCGAGGACGTCGTCACCGCGCTCGCCAGCGCGCTCGCGATGCCCCCGAGCGGCGCCGCTCCAACGCCGCTGGGCACCGCCGGTTATTCCGGCACGCCGCTGCCTCGCAAGCTCGGGATCAAGCCGGGGATGCGTGTGGTGCTGGTGAAGCCCCCGGACGGCTTCGCGGCGGTCCTCGAGCCGTTGCCGCCCGACGTGACGCTCCGCACGACGAACCGCGGGGCGCGCGATATCACCCTGTGGTTCACGCGCTCCCGGCGGGAGCTCGAACGCGGCATGACCCGGATGGCGGAGGTTGCCGGCGCCGGGCGGCTCTGGATCTGCTGGCCGAAGAAGACCTCGCCGCTGGCCGCGGATCACACCGGAGACGACGTGCGGCGCGTCGGGCTCGCGGCCGGGCTGGTCGACTTCAAGGTCTGCGCCGTCGACGAGGACTGGTCCGGCCTGGCGTTCGTGCGTCGCCGGCGCTGAATGACGCCGTCACCGCGCACGGGGCGGGGAATAGCGTTGGCACGTAAACAGCAACGCGAACTTCGCGTACTCTTGATGAATGTCCAGAACGATGCTTCTTGCGCTTCTGGTGGGATTCGCGGCGCCGGGGCCTGTCCACGCGCAGGAGGCAGGCATCGAAGGCACCGTCACTGACGCCACGGGCCTCGTGCTGCCGGGGGTGACCGTGGAGGCGCGCAGCACCGAGGCCGGCGGCCCGATCGAAGCGGCCGTCACCGACGGCGCCGGGGCGTTCGCGCTCACCGGACTCCCGCCGGGCGCGTACGACGTCACCTTTACGCTGCCCGGCTTCCAGACGGCTGTACGCCGCGGCGTGGCGCTCGGCGCGGGGGCAACCGTGACCCTCGATACAGCTCTGTCGGTGCAGCTCGAAGAGCAGGTGGTCGTGGTCGGCAGCCGCGCGCAGCCGCGCTCGGTGACGGAATCCCCGGTTCCTATCGATGCGATTCCTTTCCGCGATGTCATGAGCCAGGGAGCGACCACGCTCGACTACCAGTTGCGGAATCTCGTGCCGTCGTTCAACGTCGCCACGCACCCGATCAGCGGCGCGGCGTCGCTCGTGCGGCCGGCGAGCCTGCGCAACCTCGCCCACGACCACACGCTGGTGCTGGTCAACGGCAAGCGCCGCCACCGCTCGGCGATTCTCGTCTGGTTCGGCGGCGTCACGGACGGCACGCAGGGACCGGACATCTCGACCGTCCCGGCGATCGCCCTGCGGCAGGTCGAGGTGTTGCGCGACGGCGCCTCGGCGCAGTACGGCTCCGACGCCATCGCCGGCGTGCTGAACTTCCTCCTCAAGGACGCCCGCGAAGGAGGCAGCCTGGAGTTCAACACCGGGGCCTACCGCGCGGGCGACGGCGACGCCTACAACGTCGCCGGCAACGTCGGGTTGCCGCTCGGCGACAACGGCTTCGCCAACCTCAGCCTGGAGTACGGCAACGCCGGCCCGACCGACCGCAGCGTGCAGCGCGCCGACGCGGCGGCGCTCATCGCGGCCGGCAACACGGCGGTGGCCGACCCGGCGCAGCCCTGGGGCAACACGACCAGCGAGGACGACCTGAAGCTGTTCGGCAACTTCGGTCACCTCAACGCCAACGGCTTGCAGTTCTACGGTCACGCCAACTACGCGCACAAGACGTCGACGCAGAGCTTCTATTTTCGGAACCCCAATACGCGGGCCAACATCTTCAGCCTCGACGGCGGCCAGACGCTCCTGGTCGGGGACGTGCTCGACGCGCGCGACGGCGTCCGGGACGGCTCGGCCGGCTGTCCCTCCGTGAGCATCACCGACAACAGGCCGGATCAGACGGCCCTGGCGCGGGTGTTCGACGACCCGAACTGCTTCTCGTTCCAGGAGGTAGCCCCGGGTGGGTTCACCCCGTCCTACAGCGGCGTGATCACGGACCTGTCGGCGGTGACCGGACTGCGCCGCGCCGCGGCCAATGGCCTGATCTGGGACGCCAGCGCGAGCTACGGTGCCCACCAGGCGGACTTCTTCCTGTTCAACACCGTCAACGCGTCGCTCGGTCCCGACACGCCGCGCAATTTCGATCCGGGTCTCTACCGGCAGGCGGAGGTCAACCTCAACCTCGACGTTTCCTACGCCGCCACCGACAGGGTCCATCTGGCCGGCGGCGCCGAGTGGCGGGACGAGCGCTTCACCATCGGCGCCGGGGAGCGGCCGTCCTGGGAGGTCGGTCCGTTCGCGGCGCAGGGCTTCGTCTCGGGCTCCAACGGCTTCCCGGGGTTTCCCGACTACACGGCCGGGACCTGGACGCGCGCCAACGTCGCCCTCTACGGCGACGTGGAGCTGGGCGGTCCCGACGACCGCTGGACCGTCGGCGGCGCCCTGCGCGTCGAACGCTTCGACGTGTTCGGCGCGACGGCGAACGGCAAGCTGTCGGCTCGCTACGGGCTGGGCGACGCCGTCTCGGTGCGCGGCGGCGTCAGCACCGGGTTCCGCGCCCCCACCCCCGGCCAGCAGAACACGTTCAACGTGCAGTCGACCATCAACCCCAGGACGCTGGATCTGGTCGACAGCGCCACCGTGCCGTCCACCTACCGGGCCGCGCAGCTCCGGGGCGGCCGGCCGCTCGATCCCGAGACGTCGACCAACGCGACGGCCGGGCTGGTGGTCGACACCGGCGCGTTCACGCTCACCGCCGACTACTTCCAGGTGGACGTCGCGAACCGCCTCGCCCTGTCGCAGAACTTCACGCTCGGGGCGGACGAGCGTGCGTTGCTCCTGTCGGAGGGCATCACGTCGGCGCGCACCCTGGCCTTCTTCCGGTTCTTCATCAACGATTTCTCGACGCGCACGCGGGGCATCGACGTGGTGTCGACTTGGGCGCCCCCCGGACTGGGAGGCGACACGGTATTCAGTCTGGCCATGAACCGTACCGACACCGAGGTGACGGAAGAGTCCGACCTGCTCAGCCCCGGCGACGTGCTCGCCCTGGAACGGGGCGTGCCGGAGACGCGCTGGAACGTCGCCGTCAACCAGCGCGCCGGGCGGGTCGGCCTGCTCGGGCGCCTGCACTACTTCGGGTCGTGGGTCGACCACCTCGACGCGCGTTCCGCGCGCGGCGCCGACGCGCAGGTTCTCGGCGGCCGCTTCATCCTCGACCTCGAGGCCAGTGTCGCCCTCGCCCCCGATGTGACGCTGGCGGTGGGCGGCCAGAACGTCTTCAACACCTACTCGGACCGGATGGACCTGTTCGCCGCGCGGTTCGGGCTGCCGTACAGCCAGTTCACGCCGTGGGGGTTGAGCGGCGGGTACTATTACGCGCGGCTTCACTACGGCTGGGGCGGGTAGCTGCTGCTGTACGCGGCAACGAAGCGTCGCCGACGTTGCCGTCAACGCAACGACGTCGCCTCGTCGGACATCCGCTGGCAATCACGCTGTGAGCGTGAACCGGGCTGGAAGGTAGTGCCGATGCGACTGGACCTGGAATCCTGCGGCGTCCGGTGGAGCGCTGCTCGGCGGAGGTGGGTTACTGGCTCGGCGAGCGTTACTGGGGCCAACATTGTCTTTCCCAAGCCGTGCGCACCGACCAGGATCAAGTTCTCGCTGCGGTCGAGGGATGCGTTCGAGAGCGGGCCGGAACCCGAGCTCACCGGCCGCCGTCCGGGTTGATCGGTCGCATGCGGAGTGCCAGAATGGTATGCCTGGAATGGCGACCTTCGACAGGAGACGACGGATGAACAGGTGGTTGACCGTGGGGTGTCTGGCGGCGGTGGCGGCGTTCGTCCTGGTGGGCGGTGCGGCGGTCGAGACCTCGTCGGGGGCCGGTGCGGGGCTCCCCGCAGCGATTCAGGAGACGACCAGCTCGACGCTCGACGGCGTGTTCACGCCCGCCCAGGCGCGCCGGGGGCGGCGCGTCTACGACCAGAACTGCTCGTCCTGCCACGGACAGGGCCTGCGGGGCGACGAGATGGCGCCGAGCGTCGCCGGCGCCGATTTCATCGTCTTCTGGACCGAGGTGCCGGTGGGGGCCCTGTTCAATCGGATCAAGCTGACGATGCCCGCGGACGGGCCGGGCCGCCTGTCGGACCAGGAGTACACCGACGTCGTGGCCTACCTGCTCGACCGGAACGCCTATCCGGCGGGAGAGAACGAGCTGTCCACGGACGAGGCCGAGCTCGACAGGATCATGATCGTCGCCGCCGAGTGACGCCGGGCGGCCGGGCGGCGACCCCGGGGGTGCCGTCTGCGGACCGCGCCGGCGTCGTTCCGGACCGCTGGCGCGGGTCCCGGACCGCGCCGGCACCGGCCCCCGGACTGCCTGCCGCCCCGACCGCCCGCTCCGGCTGCGGGAGCGACCAGCCCGGAGAGCGTCGCCTGCGGCTCCGCTCACCGCCCAACCGACCTGAGCGAAGAGTTTCACGTCGAGCGTGGTTGCGGATTGGCCGCACGGAATCGCTTCGGAAGCGAACGACATTCCGCCGCCCGCTCCTTGCCGATGAGGTCCACAACCCAATGTCCATAGTGGTCGGGGACACGCATGCGGCCACGATCCAGGGCGTTGAACACGACATCGGCGAGACTGCTACCGAGTGCGGCCTGGACGTGTCGCTGAGCGAGCACGTCGATCGTGCATCCGATCCCGAGGCTTGGGAAGCGTTCGGCGCAGATCCGAATGGCCTGGCGCTCATCGACGAGCGCGACCGCGCCCTGTTCGAGGGCGCAGGCTATGGTTCCTGCTTCGCCGTCATCGAGGGTTTCTACTGCCGGGCCGGTGACGAGAGTCGTGAAGTGGCGCATGCCGGTGTCACCGACTTGCGCGTGCTCGACCAGCTTCTGCTCGATCAGCATGGCAAGCGCGTCGGCGTCTCCGCGGCCCGTCCGTCGACCGACCTGAAGCTCCAGCGAGACCTGCTCGACGACGATACACCGGTTGGGCAGCGCGCGCCGAATAGCGTCGGCGCATCCGGTGGCGTTCAGATTGATGACGACGCTCGTGTCGACGACGATGGCGGCCGGGCGTTCATCGAGGCAGCTTCGGCAGACCATCCGTGTCGTCCCCATCGTTGTCGACAGCGTCCACGACCTTGCGCAACTCGACACGATCGAGGCGCAGCAGCCGCGCGAGCTGGCCTTCGCTCAGCAGCTCGCGACGGTGTGCTTCGGCGGCGAGGAGGCCGAGGCGGAAGGACACCGGACAGCGTGCGTCCCGAGTGTCCGGACTGGCGGTACCCGGCTCGTCCAGCACCTGACTGGCCTGTTCGTTCGTGATGCCGCCGTTGGCCTCGAACCAGTCCCACGTGCCGCGCTTGACGAGGTCGAGCTCCTCGAGTCGGCGGACCATCGCTTCACGGGACACCCGGAAGGCGTGCGCCAGCAGGATGACGTGGCGTCGGTTGAAGCGGGAGGCGCCCGCGGTCAGGTCCTGGAACCTGACCGTAGCCGTTCGCGCGGGCGTAAGGAAGGCGCGCCCGAACGCGTTGGCGTAGCGTTCCTCGCGCGAATCGTCGCGCCGGTCGAAACAGACGTCCGGCGTCTGCCGCCGGGACGTCAGGTGTGCGAGTTCGTGGATGGCGGTCTGTACCTGCCGTTCGCGGGGATGCCTGGCATTCAGCAGGATGCAGGCGCCAACGCCGTCGTCGTACGCGAACAGCCCGGACACTTGGCTGTCGAGCGGCCGTACGTAGAGGCGCACGCCGATGTCCAGTTCCAGGAGGCTCATGACGTCGCGGACCGGGGCCAGTCCCAGTCCGAGCCACTGTCTGAGTTCGGTCGCGTCGTTCTCGGCCTGCAGGCGCACGTCGCCGGGCAGCAACGGTCTGGCCGGCGGGTAGTTCTTCGTGCGCGTGACGCCGAGCAGGTTCTCGAGCTCGACCTCGGCGCGGACGAGGTCCGTCAACAGGCGCGCCGCCCGCTCGGCCGCCACGTCGTTGGCGGTTGACAGCTTGCGAAAACGGGGGACGAGGTCGACGTGCACGGCTTCGCGGCGCAGCAGCGCATTGACCGACGTACCGTAGAGGCGCGCCAGATGCTGGATCTCGTCAGTCCGCACGCGGCGTCGTCCCTGCTCCATGGCGACCAGCGTCGTCCGCGCGACGCGCAGGTCGGCCGCGGCGTCGGTCTGCGTCAGCCCCGCCGCTTCACGCGCCCCACGCAGGCGGGCGCCGACGTCGACGGCATCGATACTGTCCAGTGCCATGTCACTGTCCTCGCGCAATCCATTGCGCCACGAAGGAACGTGGTTCCAGCGCATCGACGAAGCTGTCCCATTCCTCTTCATGTCGCCGGAGCATGCCCGCCAACTTCTCCTTCGTTTCCTGTTCGTCAAGTCCGAGCGGCCGGCTCAGGAGGAAGGCCTGCCTGTCGACGGCGGCCGCATTCGCCCGCGACTGCCGCAGGTGGGCAGATCCGACCCTCTCTGGCGGACCTACCTTCCTCCACGACATCGACACGGCGTTCGCAGACGAGAAGGCGCCCGACCAGGTCCTCGGCAACTTCGTCACGCCAGTCGCCCTGGAGTGGGCATTCCGGTGAAACCGATCACCTGTTCCGGCGCAAATCGATCACCTGTTCCGGCGCAAATCGATCACCCGTTCCGGTGAAACCGATCACCTGTTCCGGCGCAAACCGATCACCTGTTGGAGCG
>Ga0209544_1001309_pt1 | contig 28065 bp, 28 predicted proteins | sample MesohylPK_FD_187297 | JGI IMG/M metagenome (GOLD analysis project Ga0209544, IMG submission 187297) | Host-associated microbial community of the marine sponge Aplysina aerophoba from Gulf of Piran - sponge mesohyl, lysed by proteinase K... | ecosystem: Host-associated > Porifera > Sponge >...
AGCCCGTCGGCGTCCTCGAGCGCGGCGTGCCCGGCGATGGCGGCCCGTGACGCCCCGGCACGAAGCGTCTCCGCGGAGACGTCCGCCGCGTCGGTCCGCTGCGCCTCCGAGGAAGCGCTCGCCCGCCCGCCGGTGCCGGCCGGCCGCGTCTCCGCGGAGACGTCCGCTGCGTCGGCCCGCAGCGACTCCGGCTCGACGTGCAGCACGACCTGGTACCGATCCCCCGCCGTTCCGCGGTCCGGATCGGCCGACAGAGCGCTTTCCGCCCATCCCGTCGTCGTCGACCCAGGTGTTCAGGTTCCGGATTCCGCGAAGCCGAGCAGCCGCCGCTCGTTGTCCGGTGTCGCCACCCGCGTCAGCGCCCGCACCTTGGAGTAGGAGAGCTGCCCCCGCCGCATCACGTCGCTCAGCAGCGGGAGGTCTCCCAGCGCGCGGGCCACGCGCACCTTCTCGCGGGCGGCGCCCAGGGCCAGTCCGGTGCGCCAGTTCAGCCAGTGTGCGCAGGACTGGAAGCCGCTCCACCCCTCGCGCTCGTCGAACGCGCGCAGCATGACGAGCAACTGGTAGGTGGCGGCCTGGATGCGGGACGACAGCTCGGCTATATCCTCCCCGAGGCGCTCGGCCTCGTCGCGGCGCCGGAGCACCGCCGCGCGGTGTTCCTCAATGGATGCCGGCGCGGTCGTTGCGGCCGTCGGCGCGATGGCAGAGGCCGATACGGTGGCCGACGCTGGCGCGATGGCAGACGTCGATACGATGGCCGATGCCGGCATGTCGATGACGGCGGCCCCGCTGCCAGGCGTTGCAGTGTGGGGGCCGGCAGCGCAGCCGCCACCGCACCCGCACTCGATGACGGTCCCGTTGCCAGGCGTTGCAATGGTGGGATCGTTTCCGGAACGAACCGGGCGGCTATGCTCTGACGCGACACTCATACATCTATTGTAAACTCTTGTTTTTCAACGGCTTGAGAGCGTCTGTGCGCGTCTTTTCGGGGCCGGCCGGCGGTTTGGGGTCACCTTCCACGGATACGGGCCGCAGCGGGTCGCTGCGGCGGTCTGAGAGCCGCCGTGGCGGTCATGCCGGACGCTGGCAACCTGCCGTCAGGAAGTTGTCAAGGAGAATCTTCGAGAAAGTGCACGCGCGCTGCGCCGGCCGCCGGCCGAAACCGCTCGCTGACGCGGCCGAGAAGGGCTTCGAGGCTCTCGAATGGCAGCCCGTCACCAAGCCCTCGACATCTCTCGCGGGACGGGCTTGGCCGACGGGTGGGCCGCCGACCGCCGTGCCGAACTCGACGCCGGGCGGCTGCGCGTTCTCGTCGCCGCGCTGCGCATCCCTGTCGAGACCACGCCCGAGGCGCGAGATTGCATCACAACGACGTCGTGCACCCCGCGACGGCGGCACCGATAGTATGTAGGCGCGCCCGCCGACCTCGATGCATCTGGTCTACACCGTCCTGCTGTGCGTCTACTTCCTGGCCGTCCTGCCGGCGACGGCGTACGGGATATGGCGCCGGGGCAAGGAGCCCGGCAGTCTGCGCGAGCGGTTCGGCCGCCTGCCGGCGGCGGTCAACCCCGACCGCCGGCCGTCGATATGGGTGCACGCGGTCTCGGTCGGCGAGGCGCTCGCGGCCCGGCCGCTGTTGCGGGCGTTGCGGGCGGCGTATCCGGAGCACCGGCTGGTCGTGTCCACGACCACCGCGACCGGACAGCGGGTGGTCCGCGGCTTCGGGCGCGATGCCGATGCCGTGTGCTACGCGCCGTTCGACTTCCCGTGGTTCGTGAAGCGCGCCCTCGACCGGATCGCGCCGGATCTGCTGCTCGTGGTGGATACGGAGATCTGGCCGAATCTGCTCCGGGCCTGCCGGCGGCGCGGGGTGGGCTCGCTGATTGTCAACGGCCGTCTGTCCGACCGCTCGTTCCGCCGCTATCGTCTGGCGCGCGGCTGCATGCGGCGGGTGCTGGCCGACGTCGGGCGCATCTGCGCGCAGACGGAGGAATGGGCGCAGCGGTTCGTGGCGATCGGGGCGGATCCGGCCCGGGTGGTGGTCACCGGCAGCCTGAAGTTCGACGCGGTCGGCGGTGCGCCGGCGGTGGCCGGGTCCGCGGCCGGCGCCGGCGATTCCCTGCGGGCCGCGTTCGCCTTCGCCCGTTCACGGCCGGTCCTGATCGCCGCCAGCACCCTGCGGGGCGAAGAGGAGCCGGTGCTGCGCGCGTTCGGCCGGATGCGGCAGGCCGCACCCTGCGCGCTCCTGGTGATCGCCCCGCGCCATCCCGAACGGTTCGAGGAAGCACGGGGGATTGCCGGGCGCGCAGGGTTTCGCGTGCGGATGCGGAGCGAGCTGGGAGCGGGAGGCGATCCCGGCGCCGACGTGGTGATACTGAACACGCTGGGCGAGCTCGGACGGCTGTTCGGGATCGCGTCGGCGGTGTTCGTCGGCGGGAGCCTCGTTCCGGCCGGCGGTCACAATCCGATAGAGCCGGCGGCCTTCGGCCGGGCGATCGTCTTCGGCCCGCACATGGAGAACTTCGCCGACGTGGCGCGCGAGCTCGTGGCGCACGGCGCCGCGATCCAGGTGGGCGGCGCGGACGCACTCGCGGAGACGCTCGCCGGCCTGATGCAGGACGGCGACCGACGGTCGCGGCTGGGGGAGGCGGCGCGCTCCGTCGTCGATCGCAACCGCGGGGCGACGCGGCGCACGCTCGAGTCGGTGGCGGAGCTGCTGCCGCCGGAGGCGCGCGTGCGAACGAACCCGGCCACCGACCCCGGCCGCGACGGGTGCAGATCCTCTTGAATCCTCAGCCTACCAGTCGCAGGATCGCGACGGCCGCGTACGCCGAGGCGTGCCGAACATGCTGAGCGCCCTCTACGCGCGTGGGGCGGCGTGGCGCCGGTGGTGGTACGCGCGGCCGGGGGCGCGGCGCCGGCTGTCGCGGCCCGTCGTCAGCGTCGGCGCGCTGGCCGCCGGCGGCAGCGGCAAGACGCCGGTGGCGGCCCTGGTCGCCGAGCTGCTGCGCGACGCCGGCGAGCGCCCGGCGGTTCTGAGCCGGGGCTACGGGCGGCGGGTTTCCACCCGCGGGGTCGTCGTGGTGCGCGATCCGGACCGCTTGCGCGCCGGCATCGACACGGCCGGCGACGAGCCGCGCATGCTCGCCGAGCGCCTCGACGGCGTTTCGGTGCTCGTGTGCCGCGACCGCTACCGGGCGGGGCGCATGGCCGAGACGCGGCTGGGAGCGACCGTGCACGTGCTGGACGACGGATTCCAGCATCTCCCGCTCGCCCGCGACCTGGACCTGGTGCTTCTGCGCGCGGAGGATCTCGATCAGCCGACGTTTCCCGCCGGACGCCTGCGCGAGCGCCCGGCGACGGCGCGGATGGCCGATGCGCTCGTCGTCGACGCCGCCGACATGGACGCGGCCGGCGCCGTGGCGGATCGGCTCGGCGCGAGAACCTGGTTCCTGCTGCGCCGCTCGCTCGGGGCTCTCTGCCCTGTTGCGAGCCCACGGGCGGGGGACGGGACCGCGGTCGCCACGAACGCCGGCGGCGGCGAGTCGAGCGGCCCCTCGGAGGCGGCCGGCGGAATCGTCCAGGCAGCGGGGCCGGTACTCGCGGTGGCGGGCATTGCCGCGCCGGAACGCTTCCGGGACGCGCTGGCCGCCGCCGGATTCGAGGTTGCCGGTATGCTCGCGTTCGCGGATCATCATCCGTTCACCCCGGCCGACGTGCGCCGGATCGCGGCGCAGGCCGCCGCGCACGGCGCGGGCCTGGTGCTGACCACCGAGAAGGACGCCGTGCGGCTTGCGCCATTCGCCCCGTTCGACTTCGCCGCCGCCGCAGCGCCGTTGCGCGTCGCGGTCGAGCCGGCCGACCGTTTCCGCGCGTGGCTCCTGGAGCGTATCGCCGCGGCGGCGGGAGACGGCAGGTGAGCGCCTCGATCCGCCACGGCCTGGAGTACGCGGCGGTCCTGGCGATCCGTGCGCTGGCGAGGACGCTCCCGCGGCGGGTCAGCCTGGCCGCGGGCGAAGCGCTCGGGGCCCTCTTTCACCGTCTCCACGGCTCCCGGCGCGAGCTGGCGGTGGGGAACCTGCGCGCGGCGTTTCCCGAGCGGACGGAGGCGGATTGCCGGGCCGTGCTGCGCGCGACGTTCGCGCAGCTCGGCCGCCACGTCGTCGACCTTCTCTGCTTCGACGCGATGAGCCTGGAGCAGATGCTGCCGCTGGTCGAGATCGAGGGCGCCGAACACGTGCGGCGCGCGACCGCCCGCGGCCGCGGCGTGATGTACTTCGCCGGCCACTTCGGAAGCTGGGAGCTGCAGATCATGGTGCACGCGCTGCGCTTCCAGCCCATCGTCATGGTCGCCCGCACCCTGGACAACCCGCTGCTCGAGCGGCTGATCGAGCGCATTCGCACCCGGGTGGGCACGCGCGTGCTGCCGCGCCAGGGAGCGCTGCGCGAGCTGCTGCGCGAGCTGCGCCGCGGCGGCTCGGTCGGCATGATGATCGACCAGCACATCCAGGATCGCAGCGCCGTCGACGTCGACTTCTTCGGGCGCCCCGCCTCGACGACGTCCGCCATCGCGTCGCTCGCGCTGCACACGGGCGCGGCCATCGTGCCGGTCTTCGCGCTTCCGCTGCCGGGCAACCGCTACCGGCTGATCTACGAGGCGCCGATTGCCCCGCCGGACGCCGGCGACCCGGACGCGGTCCGCACCTATACGCAGCGCTGCACGGACCTGCTGGAGCGCTACGTCCGGCGCGACCCGCACCTGTGGTTGTGGATGCACCGCCGCTGGCGCGCGCCGGCGGCAGCTCCGTCGCGGGGCGCCGCGGCTCCGATTTCGGGCTAGAATCCAGGCGCCCCTACCGTGAGTCCATCGCCAGGAGCGTTCCCGCAGCGGCGCGAAGCCGATCCAGCGTCCCGGCTCATCGATCTGGCCGAGCGGTTCGCCGGCCGGCGGATCGCGGTGATCGGCGACGTCATCGCCGACGAGTTCCTCTACGGGCGGCCGGCCCGCGTCTCGCGCGAGGCCCCGGTCCTCATCCTGGAGCACGACCGCACCGCCGTCGTGCCCGGCGGCGCCGGCAACGCGGCCGCCAACGCCGGCGCCCTCGGGGGCGAGGCCCGGCTGGTGGGCCTGGTCGGTCCCGGCGATCGGGAGCTGCTCGACGGGCTGCGGGCGTCGGTCGACGTCTCGCGCGTGCTGCGCCCGGAAGGCTATCGGGCGCCGGTCAAGACCCGTATTCTCGCCGGCGGACGGCACACGGCCCGGCAGCAGATCGTGCGGGTCGATCGCGGGCCGGGCGGCGATGCGCAGGCGGCCGCCGCCGACTTCGGGCGGGCGGCGCTCGACGCGCTCGACGGCTGCGACGCGGTGCTCTTCTCCGACTACGGGTCGGGGCTCGTGACGCCGGCGCTGTTCGCCCGCCTCCGGGAACGCCTCGCGGGGGGCGGCGGCCGGCCGCCTGTTCCGATGCTGGTCGACTCGCGCCGCAACCTGGCCGCCTTCCGCGGCTGCACGGCGTGCACGCCGAACGAGGCGGAGGCGGAGCAGGCGCTCGGGGGACCGATCGGCGACGATCCGGCGCGGCTGGAGCGCGCCGGAAGGGAGCTGCTGGAGCGGACCGGGGCGGGCGGCGTGGTCCTGACCCGCGGCAGCCGGGGGATGGCGGTCTTCGTTCCCGGGCGGGAGACCGACCACATCGGCATCTTCGGATCCGACGAGGTGGCCGACGTGACCGGGGCCGGCGACACCGTCGTCGCGACGCTCGCGCTCGCCCTCGCGGCCGGCGCGTCGCTGTACGAGGCGGCGCGCCTGGCCAACTACGCGGGCGGCCTGGTGGTGATGAAGCGCGGCACCGCCACCGTCGCCGGGGCCGAGTTGATCCGGGCGATCCGGGCCGATCTCGGGCACGATCGGAGAGGGGAGCGCTGAGCGGGGTGGGGGCGGTCGTCCCGTACGATCGGGCGGCGGCGCTCGTGGAGGCGGACCGGGCCGCCGGGCGCACGCTCGCGCTCGCCAACGGGTGCTTCGATCTCCTGCACGTCGGGCACGTCCGCTACCTGCGCGGGGCCGCGGCGGAGGCCGACCGGCTGCTCGTCGCCGTCAACGCAGACCGCTCGGTGGCGGCGCTGAAGGGGAGCGGCCGGCCCGTGCAGTCCGCCGCGGAACGGGCGGAGATTCTGGCCGCGCTCGAGATGGTCGACTACGTCGTGATCTTCGAGGAGGCGACGGTCGCCGGCCTGCTGGAGCGGCTGCGGCCCGACGTCCACTGCAAGGGGACCGACTATACCGCCGAGACGGTGCCGGAGCGCGAGGTGGTGCGCGCCTACGGCGGGCGGACCGCCATCGTCGGCGATCCGAAGGACCACTCGACGCGCGACCTGCTGCGCCGGATTGTCGGCGCGCGGTCTGGATGAGCGGACCACCGCATGCGCGTCCTCATCGTCCGTCTCGGGGCCTTCGGCGACGTCGTCCACGCGATTCCGGTCGCCGCCGCCCTCGGGCGCCGGTTTCCGGACGCGGTCGTCGACTGGGTGATCGATGAACGCTACGCCCCCCTGCTGGACCTGGTGCCGGGACTCGGCCGCCGCGTCGTGCTGCGCGCCCGCGGCCGGGCGCTGGCGGGCTGGGCGGCGCTGCGCCGGGAACTGCGGGAAGTGCCGTACGACGTCGCCCTCGACGTACAGGGACTCGGGAAGTCGGCGCTCGCGGCCCGGCTCAGCGGCGCGAGCCGCGTGGTCGGCTTCAGCACCCCGTTCCTGCGCGAGCGTTGGGCGCGCTGGCTCTACACCGAGACGGCCGACCCGGGCCGCCCGCGGCACGTCGTCGACCGCAACCTCGGCATCCTCGGCGCCCTGGGGGTGGCCGATCGCGAGTGGGATTTCCCGATCCGCGTGGACGCGCCGCCCGCCGCGGGCGCGTCGCGGCGGCGTTTCGACCCGCCGAACGGCTGCGTCGTGATCAACCCCAACGCCGCGTGGCCCACCAAGCGCTGGCCGCCGGAGCGCTACGGCGCCGTCGCGGCGCACGTCGGCCGCGCGCACGGCCGGCCGTGTGTGGTGATCTGGGGTCCGGGGGACGAGGCCCGCGCCGCCGCGGTGGCGGCGGCCTCGGACGGCGCGGCGACGCCGGCGCCGCCGACCGGCCTCGTCGAGCTGGCCGCGCTGCTGCGGGCCGGCGCGCTGCTGGTGTCCGGCGACACCGGGCCGTTGCACCTGGCCGCCGCGCTCGGGACCCCGGTGGTGGGCCTGTACGGATCGAGCGATCCCGCCCGCAACGGGCCGTGGTCGCCGGACGACGAGGTCGTCTCCGCGTTTCCCGACTGCGCCTGCGCGGCGGGGCGGGCCGGATCCGGACGGGAGGTCCACATGGTGCGCCGCTGCCGCGCGACACGCGCTTGTCTCGACGGGATCGCCGTCGAGCAGGTCTGCGCCGCGGTCGACCGGCGCCTGCAGCGCATCGAACGCGGCGGAGAGGCCGGCTCCCGAGATGCTTGATCTCGACGCCGACCCGTTTCTCCGCTTTCTCTTTCGCGTCGCGCGCCGCCGCGTGATCGTCGGGTTCGTCGTCGCGGTGGCGGCGTTCGCCGGCGCCCGCCCCTCGTGGCGGTCGCTCGCCGCCGGCGTCCCCATCGCGCTGGCGGGGGAGGGGCTGCGGCTCTGGGCGGCGGGCCATCTCGTCAAGGGCCGCGAAGTGACGATGTCGGGACCCTACCGCCTGATGCGGCATCCGCTCTACTGCGGATCGACGATCATCGGCGTCGGCTTCGTCGTGGCCGCCGCCTCGCCGCTGGTGGCGGGCGTCGTGCTCGGGTATCTGGCCGTGATGACGGCGGTGGCGATCCGGCTGGAGGAGGCGACCCTGCGGGCCGACTTCGGCGACACCTACGCGCGCTACGCGGCGGGCGACGCGACGGCCCCTCCCCGCCGGTTCAGCCTGCGCCGCGCCACCGCCAACGGCGAGCACCTGGCGTTGCTCGGACTTGCCGCCGCGGTTCTGCTGCTGTGCGCGAAGGCGTGGCTGACGGGGTAAGGTGGGCTGTGCGCACGGCCGCCGGAAAACGGCGTAGACTGCCAGTCAGGCGCGGCTGGGCGGCAATCGGAGCCGCGCGGCGTGGGCCGGGGGCGGTTAGCTCAGGGGTAGAGCGCCGGTTTTACACACCGGTTGTCACAGGTTCGAATCCTGTACCGCCCACCAGCTTCCAGCCGGCCGCGGGATCCGCTGCACATGCCGTCCGTTTCCGCGTACCTGGTCCCCGTGCGTTCCGCCCGGAATGCGATATAATCGTTCTTCTGCGCGGTCTGCTGCGCAATGACCTTGCGGGGTCGTAGTTCAGTTGGTTAGAACGCCGGCCTGTCACGCCGGAGGTCGCGAGTTCGAGTCTCGTCGGCCCCGCCATTCACGCACCTGATTCCCGTCCCGGTGTCCTGTCCGCGGGGCGCCGTGCGCCCTGCTACCGCGCCGGCCCGCCGCCCTGCAGCTCGATGGCGGAGACGCCCACCCCCAGCATCCTTTGGCGTGCGGACGATTCCACGTGCACGTTGCTCCGCAGCTCGATCTCCAGCGTCGAGGAATCCAGCCGGCACGCGTCGAGCGGGAGCGTCTGCTCCCAGCGTCCGAAGATCGGACCCTCGAACAGCCTGCACCCGTTGACGGCGATCCGCAGGTTCTTCTGTGGACCCGTCATCTGTATGCGGACGGCCAGCGCGACCGGTGGAGACCGCGGGTCGATTCCCACCGCGAGCCGCGCCGCGCCGTCGGTCCACTGGAACCGGCCGTGGGCGTTCCATTCGGCCGGCAGCAAGCCCGACGAGTTGCGCCGCACCTCTTCCGCCTCCGGGGCGAGGAGGTTGATCGCCCTCCGGTGGCCGGTTATCTCGGGCGCTTCGTGCAGAACGGCCGCGCCGGACGGGCCGCGCCGGATGGCGAACACGCCTATGTCGTTGGCGCCCGGGCGCAACAGGGCAGGATCGACGAGGGCCTCCCACGGCAGTGCGTGTCCGAACGCCGGGAAGGAGTAGACCCGCGTGACCGCCGCCACCACCCCGTTGACGGCGACAGCGAGGGGCGGAATCGCCGATTGGGGGTCGCGCCGGATGATTCCGCCGATGATGCGCGCCGGCACGAAGCGCCCCTCCGGATCGACGTCGCGCAACTCGGGGAGGGTGTCGATGACGACGTCGAAGGGAGCCAGGCGATCCGACATCAGCTCGGCAGCCGGCAGACCGACGACCGCGTCGTGCTCGCCAAGGCGGGGCCGCGCCGGATCCCCGTTCTCGAACCGCTCGTACTTGTGCGCGACGCTCCGGGCGATGGCGGCGCCGAGGTCGCCCGGGCCGTACAGCGGATCGCGCGCCTCGTGCCGGAAGATCGTCTTTGCCGGGCGCGCGGACCGGCGGGCCGCGAGGGCGTTCGACCCGTCGGTGCTCCACGGCAGCCGGACGCCGAGCACGGCCGCGATCGTCGGCAGGATGTCGATCGTCTCCGCGTTCGTGTCCGCGACGCTTCCCTGCCGCTGGCCGGGCCGCTTGATGAACAGCGGGACGGCCGCGACGTCGGCGAAGTTCTCCTCGGTCGGCAGCCGGAACGGCGCCCCGGGCCGGACGCTTGCGCCGTGGTCCGCCGTCACGACGATGAGCGCGTCGTCCCGGAGCCCCACCGTGCGCAGGTGCTCGAGCAGCGCGCCGAGCAGGGTGTCGGCGTGCTGCACCTGCAGGAGGTGCCGCTGGTAGTCCAGGGTCACGGCCCAGGCGTCGTCGCTCCATCTATCCCCTACCCCGCCGACGATGTGCGGGAGCCACGTATGCCGGCGCCCGTCCGGCAGGTAGACCCACGGCTCGTGCGGCAGCAGCACGTGCAGGAAGTGGAGCGGCGGGCGGGCGTCGCCGGCCGGCGACGCGATCGAAGCGATGTAGTCCGTGGCCATGGCGCCCCGATCGCGCTCTCGATGGGCGTGCCAGCGCCCGAGCACGGAATCGTCGGCCGCGAAGTCGCGCCAGGTCGAGGTTACCGGCGGGAGCCCGTCCGCGAGGCCGTGCGGCAGCACGGCATGCAGATAGACGACGGACAGATCGCTCAGCATCGCCGCGAGCCGGACGGCGGCCCGGGGACGATGAGACGCGCACAGCGTCTCGGGGCACAGTCCGGTCAGCGGCTCCAGCACGTGGAGGCGGTACCGCGATCCGAGCAGGGTGAACAGGTTGTCCGGGTGGTCGCCCGCCACCGGCAGCCGTCCCGGCGCCGGGTAGTTGCCGGTGACGATGGCCGGCAGGGCCCACTGCGTCCAGCCGCTCACCGCGCTCGCGTTGCGGAACCAGGTCGCCTGATCGGCGAGGGCGGCGAAGTTCGGATACAGGTCCCGGTCCACTTCGCCCTCGCGGTTCAGCAGCGAGACCAGCGGCAACTGATCGAAGACGACGACCGCCACCGGCGGCGGGTCGTCGACGTCGATCGCCGCCAGCGGCGGTACCGCATCGCGCGCGGGGGACAGCAGCGGCGCGATTGCCGGCTGCATCAGGAACACGGCCGGCGCCACGATCGCCGCCGGCGAGAGAAAAGTGGCGAACAGGCGGACGGCCGGCGCCCGGACATAGCCGGCGCCGGCCAACGCTCCGCCCACCGCCGCGACGCCGAACGACGCCTCGTCGCTCCAGACGGCGGCCTGCTTCACGGCGGCGAGCGCCACCGCCGCGGTCAGGACCCCCACCCCGACGCCGGCGGCCGCCGCGTGCAGCCGGCGGTCGATGCGGCGGCAGAGGCCGAGCACCGCCAGCCAGCCGGCGGGGCCGGCCAGGCAGAGCAGCGCCACCAGCCCCAGCAGGTCGCCGGGCTGCGTGTCGTGCGCCACGAAGAACTCGGGGCTGCGGCTCAGCAGGTCGAACAGCGGCTGGGCCACGGCCAGCGCCCAGAGGCCGGCAACGTGCAGCGCTTCGCCGCGCGCGCCGGGCGCCGCACGGCCTGCTTCCGCGCCGCGGTCAGGGCCCGGCATCGGCTCTCCGCCGGCAGTGGTACAGGGTGCGGGCGCCGGACGCCAACGTCTCCCGCCCGACCAGGTGGAAGTGCCGGGCCAGCGCGGCCTCGGCCGCCGCGCGGGAGTAGTCGAGCCGCCCGCCGTCGCGATGGCGCAACAGGCGCTCCACCATCGGGTCGCCGCGGTCGACGAACTCCAGGATCACATCGGCCTCGAAATCCGCCAGCCAGTCGGCCAGGTCGGCGAACGGCACGTGGCGGCCGATGACCAGGTGATGGGCCAGGGCCAGGCAGAGGATCAGCTCGGGGGAGCAGCGATCGCCCAGCGGCCGGCGTTCCCGGCCGCGCCAGCCGAGGCCCGGCGACGGGTCGGCGGCGTCGGCCACCAGCGGGAGCACGTTCGTCCGTCCCTCGTCCCGCAGGGCGCGGTACAGGCGGTCGACGACGACGTGGTCGGCGTCGAGGGCCACGACGTAGTCCGCGTGATCGGCCGCCAGGCGCGAGTACGCGCCGGTGTTGCAGCCGACGTCCCAGACCAGGGACCAGCGCCGCGATTCCAGCACCCGGCGCACGAAGGCGGCCTTGCGTTCGAGGTCGGCGTCCTCGTAGCCGTGCTCGTCCGCGTACTCCGACCACGTCGAGCGCGCCGGCGTCCAGCGCAGCCTCTCGACGGTACGGCGCAGGCGGGCGACGTTGTTGCGGATGAGCGCGGCGCCGAAGCCGGCGGCGCGAAGCTGCGCCCGGACGTTCCCGTTCGAAGCCTCGTAGCGGGCCTGCACCTGCGCCTGCAGGCAGACGTGCGCCAGCACGCCGGGGCGCAGCCAGTCGCGGGCCGAGAGCAGAGACCGGCACTCGGCGGCCGTCATCCCGTCCAGGCGCCCGCGCAGCCACGGATGGAACGGCGCGTTGCGGTAGGCCTGGAGAAAGAGCGGGTACAGGAAGGTCTCGCAGAACTGGCGGTAGCCGGTCCACGGGTCGCCGGGCTGATAGACGGTGAACGAGCCGAGGTCGATGAACGTGGGCCGCACGCCGTGCCACTGGACGTTGAACGGGGTGGCGTCCTTCAGCGTCATCTCCTCGTCGAGGGCCGCCAGCGTGAGGTCGAGCTGCAGGAGGGCCGCGTCCCGCAGCATGCCGAAGGACCACTCGTACGGGTACGACACGACCGGGATGCGGGCATGCTCCAGCACCGCCGCCCACGCCGGGGCCAGCGCGGGGAGATCTTCCCGGCCGGTCACCTCCCGCGTGCCGACGAGGCGGCCCTCCCCGCTCATCCGACGGTAGAAGCGGGTGTCCGCCAGCCGCCGCCAGTCGGCCAGGGCGGGTTCGGTGAGGGCGCGGAACACCGTGCCCTCGTGGTGGAATACCCTGGTGTCGGGGTCGCGGAAGGATCCGGGCTCGAAGCGTGGAGAGGCGCTCGACGTCACCGCCGGCGCCTGCCGTGCGCGTCAGTTTTCCGCCCGAAGCGCTCCGCAAGGCGCTGCCAGTACAGCTTCGTCGCCACGCCGACCGCCGCGAAGCCGCCGAGAAGGACCTGCAGCAGCATGCTGCCGCTGCCGGGATCCAGGTAGGCCTCGACCGGCCGTTCGATCACGAGGAGGACGAGCGCGGCGACCGTCGCGACGGGGAGTGTGCCTTTCATTCGCATAGCATTATCGGTAGTGCAACGGTTTTGCAACATGGATGTAACGTGATCCGATGAGACCCGCGGTTTTCCTCGATCGGGACGGGACGTTGAACGAGGACGTCGGCTACGTCGACCGCCTGGAGCGCCTGCGGCTGTTTCCGTGGAGCCTCGACGCGGTGCGCCTGCTGCGCCGCGCCGGGTACGCCGTCGTGGTGGTGACCAACCAGGGCGGGGTAGCGCGCGGCTTCCTGAGCGAAGCCTTCGTCGACGAGGTCCGGCGGGTCATCGAACGGCGCCTGGACGCCATCGGCGAGCGCCTCGACGGGCACTACCATTGCCCCCACGAGCCGCACGCGCCGGTCGCGGCGTACCGCCGGCAGTGCGACTGCCGCAAGCCGCTGCCCGGGCTCGTCCACCGCGCGGCCAGGGACCTCGACCTCGATCCGGAGCGCTCGGTGGTGGTCGGCGACAAGTGGAGCGACGTGGGCCTGGCGCGCGCCGCCCGCGCCCGCGGCGTCCTGGTCAGGACCGGCTACGGCCGGAGCCAGGAGCAGGCGCCGCCCGCGGGCGTCCGGGCCGACGCCGTCGTCGACACGCTGATGGACGCGGCGAGCTGGATACTGCGGCACCCGGACACGCGACCCTGACGATGCCATTCCACGAAATCGTCGGCCACCGAACAGTTCTCTCGCGCATCTCGCAGGCGGTCGGGCGGGACTCGCTGCCTCCCAGCTTGTTGCTGACCGGTCCCGGCGGGGTCGGCAAACGGTTGCTGGCCGGCGCGATCGCGCAGGCGCTCAACTGCGGCGCCCCCCGGCGCGACGCGTCCGGCTTCGCGTTCGACGCCTGCGGAAGCTGCTCGGCATGCCGGCGCATCGCGGGCGGCATCTACCCGGACGTCGTGGTCGTTGCGCCGGGCGATGGCGGCTCGATCACCGTGGACCAGGTACGGGTGGCGATAGAGCAGGTGGGCTACCGCCCGTTCGAGGGGCGCCGGCGGGTGATCGTCGTGGACGATGCCGACCTGCTCCTTCCGGCGGCCCAGAACGCGCTGTTGAAGACGCTGGAGGAGCCGCCGCCGAGTTCGCAGCTCGTGCTGGTGACGGCGCGGCCCGACATGCTGCTGGACACGGTCCGCTCGCGCTGTCCCCGCCTGCGGCTCGGGCATCTGGGCAGCGACGAGGTCGTTGGCATCCTGTTGCGGCGGCCCGGGATCGACGAGCGGGCTGCCCGCTCGGCTGCCGCGGCGGCCGGCGGCAGCGCCGGCCGCGCCCTGCAGTTGGCGTCGAGCGGCCGCGAGGGGATCCGCGAGGCGGCCATCGGACTGTTGCGATCGGTGTCGGCGGCGCGCGACGCGCGGGCGCGCCTGGCCGGCGCCAGGGACTTTGCCGCGGGCGGGGGCTCGAAGCGCGCGCCGGCCGCGGACCGGCAAGAGTTGCGCGAGCGGTTGCGGATGCTGGCCTCGCTGCTGCGCGACGTCGCGGCGGTAGCGGCCGGCGCGGCCGTGCCGCTGGCCAACGCCGACCTTGACGCCGCGCTCCGCGATCTGGCCGGCGTCTGGGGCGGCGCGCGCGGCCCGCGGGCGTTCGCCGCGGTCGACGAGGCGCTCGACGCGGTGGAGCGCAACGTCAGTCCGAAGGTGGTGGCCGACTGGATCGCGTGCCGGCTGTGAGCCTACTGCAGCGTTTCGTCGACCAGGTCCGCGACCCGCTCGGCGATGGCCAGCGATGCGGTCAGCCCGGGCGAGTCGATTCCCGCGGCCTGCACGAGCCGGGGTTGCCGCCGGTCGCGGCGGATCAGGAAGTCCGAGAAGGTCTGCTCGGCCGCGGCGCCGCGCGCCCGGATGCCGCTGCCGCCGGGGCGGAGCTGATCCAGCCGCAGCGCGGGCAGCAGCCGCTGTGCCGACGCGTGGAACGTGGCCAGCGGCTCGCGGTGGGACTCGTAGTCGTCCTTGCGCGCCTGGTAGCGGGCGGTCGGGCCCAACATCACGCTGCCCCACGTGGTCCGGGTCAGGTGCACGCCGAGGCCGTGGCCGCTCGGGTCCGGCAGCGGATAGACCGGGCCGTTCACCAAGTGCCGCGCGGCCGGTACGAGTTCGGCATAGTCGCCCCGGACCGGGTGGATCGAGAAGGTCTCGCCGCCGAGCGCGGCCGAGACGACGTCGGCGTACAGGCCTGCCGCGTTGACCACGGCGCGGGCGAGGATCGTCTCGCGCGCGGTCCGGATGGCCAGGCCTTCGGGACGGGCGGCGCCGCCGTCGACGCCGGCGCCGGGCAGCAGCGCCACCTCGCGCGCGGCGGCCACCCGCGCCAGCGCGCGGACGTAGGCTTCCGCCTCGACGATGCCGCTCGACGGCGACCAGATGGCCGCCGCCGCCTCGACGTGCGGCTCGCGCCGGCGGACGAAGGCCCGGTCGACGATCTCGAGGTCCGTCACACCGTTGGCGTGTCCGTGCGTCGCCAGCGCTTCGAGCGCTCCGATCTCGTCTGCCCGCGCGGCGACGATCAGCTTGCCGCAACGCGCGCCCGGCACGCCGTGCTCGCCGCAGAAGGCGTACAGCCGCTCGCGTCCCTCGACGCAGAGGACCGCCTTCAGCGAATCCCGCGGGTAGTAGATGCCGGCGTGGACGACGCCGCTGTTGTGCGTGCTCGCCTCCTGCCCGGGGCGGGGCAGCCGTTCGATCACGCACGTGGCGTGGCCGCGGGCCGCCACCGCGCACGCGGCGGCCAGTCCGACCACCCCGCCGCCGACGACGGCGACGTCGATCGTCGGGTCGCTCATCGCACGTGCGGGCGGAAACGGACCCGCCAGGGCATGATCGGCGACTCGTTGTAGGTGGGGATGACGACGGTGACGTTCATGCGCCAGTGTGATCGAGGTGGGCTCGGCTCACGGGCTTCCGACCGCCGCCGGGTCGGCGGGCGGCTCGTCCGGCGCGTCGGGGGCGACGGGCGCCGCCGGAGGCGTGCCCGGCATGCCCACGGTGAAACGGTGGGGTTCGTACGTCCGCTCCACGATCCCTTGCAGGCGGGCGACCTCCTTGCCGTGTTCGTCGAGCTTCTCCTCGAGCCGCCGGCGGTCGTCCCGGGCATCCGCGAAGCCGGCCTGCATGGCGGCCAGCGCCTCGGCGAAGCGGCGGTCGATATCGGTCCTGACCTCCGCGAAGCGGCGGTCGAGGTCCGCGCCCGCCTCGGCGAACCGGCGATCGACACGGGCGCCCGCCTCGGCGAACCGGCGATCGCCCTCGGTGAAGCGGCGGTCGACCTCAGTGAAGCGGCGGTCGATATCGGTCCTGACCTCCGCGAAGCGGCGGTCGAGACGACGATAGAAGAAGCGGAGCACCGCCACCAGGATTCCCAACGAGGTCAACTGGAGCGTCACCAAGCCGACGACGGCGCCCCCGAGTACGGCTGGATCGACAGTCATCATGCCCGCAACCCGAAGCAAGGTGCGTGCCGGCGATTCGCCCCGCTGCCGGTCGGGCTCCGGCGGCAACGGTCGCGGCCGTTGCGGGTCCATCGGCCCGTCAACGCCGCATTTTTTGCAGTATAGCTGATGATTGACGCCGAACACGGCGCCGATGCGCGTCTCGAAACGGCGCGGGTCGCCGCCAGCGGGGCGACGAGACCGGGGCGCGGAGGCTGCCCCTCGGCCGCCGGTGGCGCTTCGACGGGTTGCTGTGTTCACCATGACCTCGTCCAACCCGCCACGGGGCGCAGCCCGCGGATACGACAATGTACGCTGGCGACCACGACCCGTGTCCATGACTCGACGCAAGCTGCCCATCGGGATGCAGACCTTCCGGGAAATCCGGGAGAGCAACTGCTACTACGTCGACAAGACCGCCTACGTCTGGCGGCTGCTCGACGAGGGCAAGCACTACTTCCTGTCGCGCCCGCGGCGCTTCGGCAAGAGCCTGTTCCTCGACACCTGCAAGGAGCTGTTCGAGGGCAACGAGCCGCTGTTCGAGGAACTCGCCATCCACGACCGGTGGGACTGGTCGGTGCGGCATCCCGTGCTGCGCCTCAGCTTCGGCAGTGGCCACTTCAAGGAACCTGGCTACCTGCACAGGGAAGTGATGGACCAGTTGCAGATCCTGGAAGAGGAATCGGAGGTCGTCGCTCACCATGACGCCGCGCCGGCCCGTTTCCGACACTTGATAAGGACGCTGCACCAGCGCACTGGTCGGCCGGTCGCGATCCTGGTCGACGAGTACGACAAGCCGATTCTCGACGCACTGGACGCGCCGGAGGTCGCCCGCGCCAACCGTGACTTCCTCCGCGGCCTCTACGCGGTCGTCAAGGACTGCGACGCCCACATCCGGTTCAGCTTCATCACCGGCGTGAGCATGAGCCTTCAGCCGGGGAGCGCGAGGGGGTACCCCTCGCATGAGACAGCCTCCAAGGTCAGCCTGTTCTCCGGACTCAACAACCTCACCGACATCACCCTGGAGCCGGACTATTCAGCCATCTGCGGCTACACCGACGTGGACCTCGACACCGTGTTCGCGCCGGAGCTCGGCGGCCTGGACCGGGACCAGATCCGGGACTGGTACAACGGCTACAGTTGGCGGGGCGCGGACAAGGTCTGGCGCGGAACACCGCAGGGCGCTCCCGAGTGGCCGGCGCCCGTTTCCGGGCCAATCTGCGCCGGGAATGGCGTAGACTCATGGAAATGCGTGGGTTGGACCGGGAGCGGGACCGCGGAGCGCCGATTTCCGGGCCGGGGACGCGAGCATGAACACTCCCGCGACGTCCTTCGTCAGCGTCAAGTTCGACCCGGTGGGGCGCGTCCGGCGCTTCCTGCTCGAGGGCGTCGAGTTCGAGCCGCCGCTCAAGCCGGGCGACGAGGTGGTCGTCGCGCGGGGCGATCAGCGCGCGTACGCCACCGTCGCTCCGACCCTTCCGCAGACGGCCGAGCGGGTGGCGCCGCCGCCGAAGTCGGCCGACCGGGTGGTCCGGCGGGCGACGCCGCGGGACGTCGAGGCGCGCGCCGAGCACCGGCGGCGCGAGCAGGATGCGCATCGCATCTGCGCACTGAAGATCAACGAGCACGGCCTGCCGATGAAGCTGATCCGGGCCGAGCAGCAGCTCGACCGCGCCTATCTCGTCTTCTACTTCACGGCCGACGGACGGGTCGACTTCCGCGAGCTGGTCCGCGACCTGGCGACCGAGTTCCACTGCCGGATCGAGATGCGGCAGATCGGCGCGCGGGACGAGGCGAAGCTGCTGGGCGGGTACGGCTCGTGCGGACGCCCGCTCTGCTGCACGACGTGGCTGCGGGGCTTCGAGCCGATCTCCATCAAGATGGCCAAGCGCCAGAACCTCAGCCTGAGCCCGTCGCGGCTGTCGGGCCTGTGCGGCCGCCTGAAGTGCTGCCTGCGCTACGAGCTGCCCAACGCGGCGGGCGAGCAGTTCGCCGGCTGCGCCCACGAGGGGTCGTGCAGCCGCACCGGCTCGTGCGGTTCCGGCGGCTCCGGCGGCTGCGGCGATTGCAGTTCGGGCGGCTGCGGCGGCTGCGGTTCCGCGTGACCGGACGGTCGGTACCCATGGGGCTTCCCCGCATCGGCGTCACGACCGGCGATCCGGCCGGCATCGGTCCGGAGGTGGCCAAGCGGGCCGCCGGCGACCCCACGGTGCTGGCCGTGTGCGAGCCCGTCCTGTACACGACGCCCGGCGCCGGCGCCTGCCGGCCGGGCGTCGTGTCGGCCGTGGCCGGGCGCGCCGCCTACCAGGCGGTCACGCGCGCGGTCCGGGACGCGCAGGCGGATCGCATCGACGCCATCGTCACCGGCCCGATCCACAAGCAGGCGTGGGCGCGGGCCGGGCTGCGCTGGCGCGGGCACACCGAGCTGCTGGCCGAGTTGACCGGCGCCCGCGACGTCCGGATGATGTTCTACGCGGGCCGCCTGTCGGTGGTGCTGGCCACCGTGCACGTGCCGCTCGCCCACGTGCCGGGGCTGCTCACCCGCGAGCGGCTGGAGAAGACCATCGCCCTCGCGCACGCCGAGCTGCCCCGCTTCGGGGTGCCGCGGCCGCGGCTGGCCCTGGCCGGCCTGAATCCGCACGCCGGCGAGGACGGCCTCCTGGGCAACGAGGAGCAGGAGGTGTTCGCGCCGGTGGTCGAGAGCTGCCGCGCGCGCGGCGTCGACGTCAGCGACCCGATCTCGGCCGACGTGGTGTTCCGGCGCGCCGCCGACGGCGAGTTCGACGCCGTGATCGCCTGCTACCACGATCAGGGCCTGATCCCGATCAAGCTGATGGCCTTCGGCCGGGCCGTCAACGTCACCCTGGGCCTGCCGATCGTGCGGACGTCGGTGGACCACGGCACCGGCTTCGACATCGCCGGCAAGGGGGTGGCCGATCCCGCGGCCATGATCTCCGCCGTCCGTCTGGCCGCGCGGCTCGCCGCGGCGCGCCCCGCGGCGGTGGTGAGCGGCTGACGAGCCCCGCCATGCCCGCGCCGACCCGCGCCGACGCCGCCGAAGGCGCCCAACTGATCGCCGACAACCGCAAGGCGCGGTACGACTACCACGTCTTCGACACCTACGAGGCGGGCATCGTCCTGCTGGGCACCGAGGTGAAGGCGATCCGCGAGGGGCGGGTGAACCTGAAGGACAGCTACGGCAAGGTCGAGGCCGGCGAGGTGTTCCTGCACAACCTGCACGTCAGCCCCTACAGCCACCGCGGCTACGCCGCGCACGAGCCGCTGCGGCGGCGCAAGCTGCTGCTGAACAAGCGCGAGATCCGCAAGCTGATCGGAAAGATGGTCGAGCGCGGGTTCACCCTCGTGCCGGTCCGGATGTACTTCAGCCGCGGTCTGGTGAAGGTGACGGTGGGCGTCGCCAAGGGCAAGAAGACCTACGACAAGCGCGAGACCATCAAGCGCCGCCAGATCGATCGCGAGACCCGCGCGATGGTGAAGGAACGCTCGCGGTGAGGGCGCTGGTCACCGGGGCGGGCGGGCAGCTCGGGCGGACGCTCGCGCGGGTGCTCGCGGCGGAGCACGACGTCGTGCCGCTGACGCGCGCCGAGCTCGACCTCACCGACGAGTCCCGCGTGCGCGGGGCGGTGGCCGAGGTGCGGCCCGGCGTCATCGTCAACTGCGCCGCGTACAACGCCGTCGACGACGCGGAGGACGACGCGGTCGCGGCGCTGGCGGTCAACGCGTTCGGCGTCCGGTCGCTGGCGCACGCCGCGGCGGCGACCGACGCCACCCTCGTCCACTACGGCACCGATTTCGTCTTCGACGGGACCGCGTCGGAGCCGTACGGCGAAGACGACGCGCCCAATCCGCAGAGCGTCTACGCGGCGTCGAAGCTGCTGGGGGACTGGTTCGCGCAGCAGGCGCGGGCCTACGTGCTGCGCGTCGAGAGCCTGTTCGGCGGCGGCGCGGATGGGCCGGACGCCGACGGACGCCGGTCCGGGGGCAGCCTCGACCGCATCGCGGACGCGCTGCTCGCGGGGCGCGAGGTCCGGGCGTTCGTCGACCGGGTCGTGTCGCCGAGCCATGTCGACGACGTCGCCGCGGCCACGGCGGCGCTGCTCCGGACGGCGCCGCCGCACGGGCTGTACCACTGCGTCGGGTCGGGCCACGCCACCTGGCTCGAGGTGGCGACGGCCCTGGCGGGGGAGCTGGGCGTGGCGCCCGGCGTCCGCGGCATCACCCTGGACGAGTTGAACCTGCGCGCGCCGCGCCCCCGGTTCTGCGCGCTGTCGAACCGCAAGCTCGCCGCCGCCGGCATCGAGATGCCGCACTGGCGGGACGCGGTGGCGCGCTACGCGCGAGCGCTCGAGCGCGCGGAATCATGACGAAGCGTGACCGCGGGCCGCCACCGCGCACGCGGCGGCCAGTCCGACCACCCCGCCGCCGATGACGGCGACGTCGATCGTCGGGTCGCTCATCGCACGTGCGGGCGGAAACGGACCCGCCAGGGCATGATCAGCGACTCGGCGAGCACCTGCCGCGAGACCTTCGAGTGGCCGTGCCGGCGCTCGACGAAGACGATCGGGACCTCGCCGATTCGGGCGCCGTGGCGCAGGGCTTCGTGGAGGGTCTCGATGAGGAACGCGTACCCGTTGGAGACCAGCCGGTCGAGTGGAATGCAGCCGAGGGCGTCCCGCCGCCAGCAGCGGAAGCCGCTGGTGCAGTCGGCGACCGGCGCGCCGGTGACCGCCCGCACGTAGCGGTTGGCCGCCGCGCTGAGCGCGATGCGGTGGAGCGGCCAGTTCACGACGCTGACGCCGTGCAGGTAGCGCGAGCCGATCACGACGTCGAACGTCTCGGTCGCCGAGACCAGCGCGGGCAGGTACGAGGGGGCGTGCGACAGGTCGGCGTCCATCTGGCAGACCAGGTCGGCGTCGCCCGCCAGTACTTGCCGGAACGCGTCGACGTAGGACCGGCCGAGGCCCCTGCGCCCGCGGCGGTGCAGCACGTCCACCCGCCCCGGATGCTCGCGGGCGAGGGCGTCGGCCACCGCGCCGGTGCCGTCGGGAGAGTCGTCGTCGACCACGAGCACGCGGTAGTCGCCCTGTCCGAGCACGTCCGGGATCAGGACCGGGAGGTTGTCGCGCTCGTTGTAGGTCGGGATGACGACGGTGACGTTCATGCGCCGTGTGATTCTAGCCCGACGGTCATTCCGCTATACTGCGAGAACTGCGGCGTTGACGGGCCGAACGAACCACAACGACCGCAACAGTCGCCGCCGGGCCCGATGCGGCAGCAGGGTGAATCGCCGGCACGCGCCTTGCTTCAGGTTGCGGCATGACGACTATCGAGCCAGCCGTACTCGTGGGAGCCGTCGCCGGCCTGGTGACGCTCCAGTTGACCTCGCTCGGCATCCTGGTGGCCGTGCTTCGTTTCTTCTACCTTCGTCTCGACCGCCGCTTCGCCGAGGTCAGGACCGATGCCGACCGCCGCTTCGCCGAGGTCGACCGCCGCTTCGCCGAGGTCAGGACCGATATCGACCGCCGGTTCGTCGAGGTGCAGGCCGGCTTCGCGGAAGCCCGGGATGACCGCCGGCGGCTCGAGGAGAAGCTCGACCACCATGGCAAGGACCTCGCCCGCCTGCAGGGGATCTTCAGGTCCTCGACGATACGGTCCGAGTCCAGCCCTCCGGAGAAGGGCGGGTTGGCAAGCACGACATCGAATCCGTGAGCCGGCAGGCCGAGTTCCGCCTTCGCCGAGCGGTCCAGCGAGCGGGTCAGCCACGTCGACCGTCAGCAACCGTGGCCACGTGTCACGGCAACGCGGCGCAGATGATGCGCTGTCCCCGGCCGCGAATGCGGGCGCTGTTAGCCCGAAGTGGTCCCCAGGAGCGTAATCGATGGAACTCACGACCTGGATCGTCCCGCAAGTGAAGATCCGGGGTCCCAACCGTTCGGTCCACCCGGCGGGTTATGGGACCGACCCGTGGGCACCCACGGTTTGGACGGTTCTTGCCGCGCTTCTGATCTTCGGCTCCAGTGGCGCCGGTCTCGCACTCGACCGCGTTCGTGTAGAGACAGGTGTCGACAAGGCGGAAGCCGCCTTGGGTGTGTCGGGAGCGGGCGTCATTGTCGCGATCCTGGACCGCGGCATCGACTGGGAGAGCAACGACTTCCGCGACAGCGATGGCAGGACGCGAATCGCCTACATCTTCGATCTGTCGGACGATGCCGGCGCTGGCGACGAGGAGAACGGCTACGGACGCGGCACCATCTACACGAGGCGGCAGATTGATCGCGCGCTTGCCGCCGGCACGACGCTGGCGACGCGGGATGCCATCGGTCACGGGACCACAACAACCGGCATCGCCGCCGGGAACGGACGCAACAGTCCCGACCGAAAGTACCGAGGTATGGCGCCGAACGCCACGATCATCGCGGTGAAGGTAGTCGCCGGAGAGGGGTCGGACGAGCCCGACTTCTGGGACTACTCGGCTCTCCCTGTGGCGATAGATTTTGTGGTCGACAAGGCTCGAGAACTGTCGATGCCGGTGGTGATGCTGCTCAATCTCGGATCGATCGGCGGACCGACCGACGGCACGAGCGCGCTCGCTCGCAAGATCGACGAGACCGTCGGTCCCGATCACCCCGGCGTCGTGTTCGTTACAGGCACAGGAGACGACGGGATTCCGTCGAAGACGCAGAACCGCGCGGTCGGAGACGTGCCGAACGGCGGGACTCTGGACCTGCGATTCGCGCTCGACACAGGGGCGGGCACCCTCGAGGTGTGGTACGACCGGAACCAGGGGCTTGATGTGTCGTTCATCACCCCCAATGGGATGCTCGGTCCGTACCCGGCGTCGCAGTTCGAGGCAGCCGGAGTCGGGGTGCACGCGTGGCACCATCGCGGCGGAGACGACTTCTACGGAGCGACGAACAGTAAGCGGCTACTGTTCGTCCGATTCGATGGTGGCGCCGGAGCAGGCGACTACACCCTGCGGCTGGACCATGCGGGCGGCTCCGCCGGTGCCGGCATCCACTTCGATGCCTCCCTCAATACACCGTTCGGAAGGTCAGGCCGATTCCTGAATCATGTGACGCCGGGCAGCATATGGGACGGCGCGACGGCGTTTCGCAATGTGGCGCCCAACAGCTACGTGATCCGCACAGAATGGACCGACATCGACGGCGTGGACCGTCGGTTGGTCGGTGAAGGCGACGTAGGCGAACTGTGGACAGGAAGCAGTGTCGGACCGACGGTTGACGGGCGGGTCGGTGTCGATGTCTCCGCCCCCGGAGACAGGATCGTCACAACCTACGCCCCACAGTCGTTCTGGGCCACCTACCGGAACAATCTGATCGTGGACGGCGGTGGCCTGTACGGCATGGCGGGTGCCGTAAGCGCCGCAGCACCCGTGGTGACAGGCATCATCGCGCTTATGCTTGAGGTCGACCCAACTTTGGACGCCGGCTCGGTCAAGAGGATCCTGCAAGAGACGGCACGGACCGACGAGTTCACGGGGCAGACCCCGAACACGCGTTGGGGGTACGGCAAAGTCGACGCGTTCGAGGCGCTCATGGCGGTGCGGCACGAGTCCGCGAACGGAGAGACCAACCGGTTGATCGCGGTAACCGTGGAGGTTGCGGGTGACGGTCAGCGGACGCATCGGCACGGATCCGGCTGCCGATCAGGTTCACCCAACGAGCCTGCTCCGCGTCGAACCGGACCGGACATCGAGCGGGACATTCCGTCCACCGTGGAGACGAAGGGAATCCTATTGATCCGCACCCCGCGACCGCACGGTGCCGGACGGCCGAACGAGCGGGATCGGGCACGATCGGAACACGCCGACGCGACGAGGAAGCGCCCCAGCAACTCGCCATCACCGAGTCGCACCTGATCGAGGCGCAGAACCGGGCCGCCGGGCTGGCGGCACCCCGGTGCGGTTCACGCGGGGAGCCTGCTGGCGGATCATCCGCGAGTACACCAGCGAGCAGGGGGGTCCGCCAGCTCGCCCGCTGCCTGCAGGCGATCTGCCGCAAGGTGGTGCCGGGCCTCGCGACCGGCGACGTCTCGCTGGTCCGCGAGCGCGTGACGGCGCGGCAGGTGGGCGCGTTTCTGAGCGCGCCGGACGCCGGCCACGCCGACGGGCTCGGCTCCCCGCGCGAACAGCTCGAAGCTCCAGCGCCGCCGCGCGCCGTGCGCGCTCAGGGGCGGGAGGTCCTCGAGCGGCTGTCGGCGTGGGCGACAACCGATCCGGAACGTGCCGGAGCGCACGAGTACCTGCTGAGCCTGCCCTGGACATAGGCGTGTCGTCGCGCCGCTCGACCTGACGCAGGCCAGGAAGATCCTCGACGCAGGGCATGCGGCGCACGGCGCGGTGAAGGAGCGTGTGATCGACTACGTCGCCGTGCGTCTGGCGAACCCGGGCTTTCCATCCCCGCTGCTCTGCTTGGTGGGGCCGTCGGGTCGGCAAGACGGCGCTGGCGCCGCAGGTCGCCACCGCGCTCGGTGGCCGTGCGCGGGCAGTGGCCTGCGGCGGGCTGACGGGCACGGCGGCCATGTGCGGCGCCCGCTCGGGCCCGAGCGGACGGATCGTCGACGAGCTGCGGCGCGCCGACGTCCGCAATCCGGTGTTCCGGCTGGACGAGATCGACCGGCTGGACGAGGGCAGCGGTGCGGCGGCGGCGCTGCTCGATGTGCTCGACCCGGCGACGGGCGCCGCGTTCCGCGACCGCTATCTGGACCTGCCTTGTAACCTGTCCGAGGCGCTCTGGGTGGCCACCGCGAGCAGCCTCGGTCCGGTGCCCGAAAATGCTGCGGGAACGGATGCGAGTGATCGAGCTGCCCGGGTACACCGAGGCGGAGAAGTCGGTCATTGCGACCGGGCACCTGTTGCCGTTGCAGCGCATGCTCCACGGGCTGACCCCCGATCAGGTCCGCGTCACCGACGAGGCGGTCGAGACGCTGGTGCGCGGCTACACGCGGGAGGCGGGGGTGTGGAGGCTGTTTGGCGCGCTCGGCGAGGTGTGCGCGAAGGTGGTGCGCCGCCGCGCCGAGGGGGACGAGGCGCCGGTCGAGGTCACGCCGCAGACCCTCGCCGGGATGCTGGGCGCGCCGACGCCCGCCGATGCACAGGTCGCCGGGCGCACCGGCGGGCCGGGCGTCGCCGTCGGGCTGTGCCGCACGGCGGTCGGCGACGGCGAGGTGATGGTCGTCGAAGCGAGCCGGATGGCCGGCTCCGGAAGGCTGACCCTGACCGGACGTCAGGGCGAGGTCATGCAGGAGTCGGCGCGGACCGCGCTGTCGTGGCTGCGGGCCAACGCCCGCCGCTACGGCATCGACCCGGCCTTGCATCGGGATGCCGACGTGCACGTGCACGTCGGGCAGAGTGTCGAAGGAGGGACGTCGGCCGGGGTCACCTTGGCCTCCGCGCTGGTGTCCGCGTTCACCGGGCGCATAATCCGCGGCGACCTGGCGATGCGATGACCGGCGAGATCACCCTCTCGGGACAGGTCCTCCCGGTCGGCGGCATCAAGGAGAAGGTGCTCGCCGCGCACCGCTGCCGGATGGCCGGCGTCATCCTGCCGTGGGAGAACCGCAAGGAGGTCGACGAGGACCTCGGCGACGACCTGCGGGAAACGGTCGAGATCCACTACGTGACGCGCGGATCGAGGAGCTGCTGGAGCTGGCGCTGCGGCCTGCGCCGACGGCGGACGAGGCGGCGGCGGTCATGCCGACCGGGCGGGTGTCCTGAGCATCGGTGGACCGGCAGGAGGCAACGCTGCCCAGGGGCGTACGCCGGCAGCAGGGTGTTCGCCGAGCACGGGACGCGGCGTGTTGCTCGCCGCACGCCGGTCGCGCGGGGCGCCGCTCGAACACGAGCGGCGGCATACAGGCATCCGGCACTTCCACGGACAGTGCATCGGCCGATGGGTCACGGCGGCGACCGCGGGCGCACCTCCGCCGCTCCCGACACGTAGCCAGATACACCGGCCGCACCCGTCAGGAGTGTGCGGCTCGTCCGGCGCGTCGGAAGCGACGTGCGCCGCCGCCGGAGGCTTGCCCGGCATGCCCACGGTGAAACGGTGCGGTTCGTACGTCCGGTCCACGATCCCCTTGCAGGCCGGCGACCTCCTTGCCGTGTTCGTCGAGCTTCTACGCGAGCCGCCGTCGGTCGTCCCGGGCGTCCGCGAAGCCGGCCTACATGGCGGCCAGCGCCTCGGCGAAACGGTGATCGACCTCGGCGAAGCGGCGGGTCGATATCGGTCCTGACCTCCGCGAAGCGGCGGTCGAGACGGACTGAACCACCAGCGGCAAGGTTCCTGGGGGCGGCGGTTGGCGCGACCGGCTGCCGGCGTCCATCGTCGTCGAGGTGACTACCGGCCCCCCGGGGAAGTCGACGAAGGAACGGGGGATCCAAAAGAATAGGGCCGGCACCCGTCTCAAGATTGACGGACGCCGGCCCACAAGAGGAGCAGGAGCGAACGAGATCTACCCTAGCGGGTCAACTGACGCTGTTCGCGGCGCCGCAGGCGCGCACGACCGGCCGCCAGGAGACCAGCACCGAGGGCGAAGGCGCCGAAGATCGGAAGCGCCGGCGTCGGCGTCGGCAGCATCGCACCCGCCATCGGAGTGCCGCTCACGGCCTTGGACCAATTCGCGCTCACGCCCCCCTGGTCGTTCTTGGCCTTGATCTGGACGTAGTACATCTCGCCGTTCTCCAAGTTGGAGATGGTGACCTGTTCCGACATCACAGTGAGCGTCGTCGTGCTGTCCGAGAGGTCCTCCTCCATGCCGTAACGCACCATGTAGGACTCGATCTCCACATCCGGGGTGCCGGCGGAAGAACCGGGAGTGGGCGACCGCCAAGTGAGCATCAACTGCCCGTCGCCTTCGACCAGCACGATGTCACGGGAGTCGACGTCTCCGGGTTTCGGTGGCGTGCCTGTCATTGCCACAGCATTCGCTGCCGTGGTGGCGTTGTGCGCCCAAGGACCCTTGTTTGGGGCCGTAGCACCGCCAACCCCTCGAACGCCAACAATGTACCGTGAACTGGCGTCCAGGTCGGTCAACAGGAAAGAAGTTGTCCCCCTGCCGCCAAGAACGGGCACCACCGTGGGTGACGCCGCCCCGAACGTCATTGCCGTCGAAGTTTTGGCGGTCTTGACGTAGCCCACTTCGAACGAAGTGATCAGCTGGAAAGTGCCGGCGGGGTCGGGAGCCGTGGGGGCGGGAGTTGGAATTGTCCAAGTCACGTTGAGCTTGTCGTAATGACCCTGAACAGTCCCTGCCGTGACATCCGCTGGGACTTCAAGGTTGGCATTGCCGGCGGTGGCATCGTTGTCCGGCACCTGCGCGAAGGCTGCCGTTGACGCGAACAACGCGAGCATGGGCAACACCACGCCGATGACAAAAAGGGAACGCCGTGTGCTCGTCATCATGTCTCCTTCACTCCCCGTCGTCGAGACGGTGGACCCTGCGTCCACCGACTTTCGCCTTCCAGCGCCGTCCCGTACCGTCCAGGCAAGTCCTGCTGTAATTCACTATCCAGAAACGGCTTAGCGAGCACGATCGTCCTTGACACGTCCAGGGACTTTCGGTACGTTCCAAGAATAAATGGGTAATAGGATGGGGAATCAAGTGGTACCGGAACAAAAGGCGAAAGTCAGGCCGCCGCTGCCCAAGAAACGGCGAACCGCCAAGCATCGGGGCCGGCATCCGGACAAGGCGCTCTCGGCCGCCTTCTGCCGCACGGTCGGCGAGGCCGGGCGCTACGCCGACGGGAACGGGCTCTACCTGCACGTCGACCCGTCGGGCGCGCGGCGCTGGGTGCAGAAGCTGGTGATTCGCGGCAAGGTGCGGGTGCTCGGTCTCGGCGGCTATTCCCTGGTGTCGCTGGCCGACGCGCGTGAGCAGGCGCTCGCCAACCGCAAGCTGGCCCGCTCGGGTGGCGACCCGCTGGCAGCCAAGCGCCGCCCCCGCGGCGTGCCCACCTTCGAGGAGGCCACCGCAGCGGTCGTGCAGCAGAAGCGCAGCGGGTGGCGCA
>Ga0209544_1001311_pt1 | contig 28047 bp, 23 predicted proteins | sample MesohylPK_FD_187297 | JGI IMG/M metagenome (GOLD analysis project Ga0209544, IMG submission 187297) | Host-associated microbial community of the marine sponge Aplysina aerophoba from Gulf of Piran - sponge mesohyl, lysed by proteinase K... | ecosystem: Host-associated > Porifera > Sponge >...
TCAGCCACTGTGCTGCCCTCGCCTATCGCCACCTCAGCTTCTCTAAGCTTGTTAATCACCTGCTCCGGCGTATGTCTCTTCTTCGCCATCTTTCCCCCCTTTCTACGGCCCAATACTAACATTATACTTGGACCAGTTCTTGGGGGGCAGGTCATCAGTGATGCCCCGATTCAAAAGTTGGTTCGGGAGGTTGTTCAGAATTCTCTCGATGCGAAGTTTAGCAATCTGGCGAAACCCGTAATTGTCAGATTCACTGAAGCTACAGTTGAGAGAGACCTCATCAGGGCAAATGATCTCGAAAAGCACCTATGTGCTTGCCGTAACAAAGAGAAAGAAGATAAGTCTCTTACTCAACGGCAGACTTACGCAAGGGCATTGGGAGCTATCAAGAGTGAGCACATTCGATGTCTTCAAATAGTGGATTCTGGTACTACAGGGCTAAAGGAGGCCAATTGGGATGCGCTGGTTTCGCAAGAGGGATCTGTTCAGAAGTCGGGAACCGCGCCAGGTGGGTCATATGGGATAGGGAAGAACGCTGTCTTAAACGTTAGTGATCTGAAGACAGTCTTTTACTCTACTCGATACTATGCCAAAGGTGAAGGAAGGGTGCAGAAACTCCAGGGCAAGGCGACACTTATGGCGCACGAAAACCCTGAAAACGGCGAGCAACTGCAGCATATTGGATTCTACAGGAAAACTGAATCTCAAGAGCCGATTATTGGAACCGATATTCCTGATTTCTTTAGACTCGACGAACAAGGCACCGGCGTGTTCATTATGGGGTTCAGCCCACGGACGGAAGACTGGGTTAATGAAGTCACATGTGCTGTCATAGAAAATTTCTTTTACGCGATCCATCATAAGCATCTTGTTGTAGAAATCTCTGCTCAAGGATCTGAGAGTGTAACTGTAACACACGAAACCCTGGAGCAGATGTTTGCGGGTCGGATACCCAAAAGTAATTCATACCACTACTATAAGGCCATAAGAGACACGGATCCCATTTCGACTTCAGAAATTGGTGATATCGGGAGCTTGAAAGTATTCCTAACAATAGGTACTGGACCTAAGCATATGGCTCACGTCAATCGAAATGGAATGTTGATTACTGATAGTAGAGCTCAGAGAACTAATCCACTTGCACCAAGAGGAAGCAGCCTGTGGCCTGACTATGCAGTAGTAATTGTTCCAGCGAGTGACGACGGCGACAAATGGATCAGAAGGATGGAGAATCCCAGTCACGACTCCATCTCAAGTGGACAACTGTTTGAACTCGATGAGCAACGGGCAGCCGATGGGTTACTCAGAAAGGCCAGATACGCAATACGCGAGATAATCAATAAGCAAGTGGGGGTTGCACAGTTCGGTGATAGATCCAATCTGGACGAGTTAGCGGAGATGTTTCCTGATGATTTGAATCCCAGTGCTCCGGGGAACAAAGAACTGAATGTTTCACTTGTGCCAACACGACTCTTGGCCCCTTCTCCCAGCAAAACAGATCCGAACGGTGTTGATGTTCCCCCTCAGCCCGAGCCCGAACCTGAACCTGAACCCGAACCCGAGCCTGAGCCCGAACCTGAGCCTGAGCCCGAACCTGAGCCCGAACCCGAGCCTGAGCCCAAGCCACCCCCACAGCCCAAACCTGTGCCTGGAGACAGACAACCGCAAACAGCGACTCTATCGAACTGTCGTATCATACCCGTGGGAACACGCGAAGCAGTTGTTGCCTTCGATGTGGAAGGGGAAAAAGATTCGTCTGAGACTGTGACAGTACCTTTGACTCCTGCGGGGGAACAGAGGGTTGTAAGTGACCAGATTGAGATTATTGAGGCGACGATTCTTAACGAGGAAGACCAGAAAATCATACTTGAAAACGGTATAATGTCGCTTCCGTCAACGATAGATGGTCGTGTCACGATCAGAATTGTCACCCGGAACAGAATCGACAATATCGCACTGAAAGTAGGGCAGTAGATATGGCTTCATGGAATGATCGGACGCTGCCGTATCCTCTGTTGGCCCCGTGGACCAATGATTATGTGAACGCGGAGTTCACGGCCTCTGTTCCGAATGCAGTGCTTAAAAACGGAAAACACATCAACCTGACTGTCAAGTTTAATCTTACCAGCAACTTGCTCAAACAACTGATCTCAAGTGGCCAAGCGAATTACAGAGCTCTGATTACATGTTCAAAGACTTTTAGTCGTGAATTGATCGAACCCGATCAGGACGACGAAGCTGTAATCCTCTTGGAGTCCGGAGACTATGACCATGAACTAGAACTAACTCCTTATGTCGTGGCTATGCAAGATATCGAGGGATTCATTGCTACTGAACATGCAACTGAATTTAGCCTACATAAGTCCAAAGGGTTTGATATTCCCGTTGCAGCGATACTTGCTGTAGGAGACTCATCTCGCATTACTTTGGAGGAGGGGGGAAGCGTAGAGTCAGTCATGGATTTGGCACCTAATGACCTGGTCAAGGACGGGACTTTCGATGTCAATCTGGAAGACAACAGAATTACCATTTACGTATCGATGAAAGACAAAAGGACAATAGAGGCTCTAAGGATGCAGGGAATGAACAGCGTTCAAATGGCAGCCCTGTTCCCTTCCATTTATCTACATGCCGTAGTAGAGGCATTGCAACATCTGTCGGAACCGGACCATGCTGAAAAACAGTGGACTCACTCTGTAAGGCGTGCGTTGGAACGGGCGAACATCCGGGTGGACGATTATGAACTGAAATCCAATGCTCTCAAGTACGCTCAGGCACTAATGAATCAGCCCGTGGGACGCTTCCTTACAGCTTTCGCCGATCCAGATTCAGAGAAGGAGTATTGACGTGGATGAGGGAATTCCGGTACTCAGGCTGACACAAGAATCCTACGATATCTTAAGGTCAGAAGCACAATCTAATCATGAGTTGTATCTTGATCCCTATGCGAATTTTCAACAGCTACTCTTGGAGAAGGGCATCACCGAATACACAGAAAAAACTGGGATAGTATCGTCCCAGCCGATAATTCTCAGTCCAGCTGACACCTCATCATTTCCCCAAGAAGCTGACAGGCAAGCTCTGAATTTTCATTTGATGCTCGATGGCATGACTCCCCGAGCAGCCACCGACGGAAGGATGTGGGCGTGGATGACCCACTTCAAGTTACACTCGTATAGTCTGAAGCGCTGGCGTCGCCAGAGCAATACAAACTTCTCCAACTACTTCGCTTCTCATTGGTTTGTCCAAAATCAAGCTGATGCATTGTGGGATAGCAATACAGCGGCGCGTACGTGGTGGATTGCGCATACGGCCATAAAGGCTGGCAAAGCGTCAGGAGGAGCTTTTACTCCAGAAGAAGCTCTTGCGCATTTTGTTGGCCACGCCGAACACTACCATACGCTTATGGGCGTCGGCGCAGGCTTCACTTGGAGCCCGAAGGTTCTTGCCGAATTTGTGCGCGCTCTTTTGAACGAAGCCGAAGGGATCAAACGAGAGGGATGTAGGCAACTATGGAGAAGACTAAATCTGGCTGGCGGGATACAGTTACTGGACGCACTTCCTCGAGACCGTTTAAGAAAGCACATTGTATCGCATGTCGAAGAAATAATGTCTAACCCTGACTTGGTGAGAGATCGGAAAAAACTGCGGAATCGCAAACCGACGACTGTCTTAAGCTTGGGGGCAGGTGTCCAATCCTCAGTTTTGGCACTAATGGCTGATCAGGGGGAATATGGTCTGTCCCGTCCAGACTTCGCAATATTTTCTGATACAGGCTGGGAACCACCAGCGGTTTACGAACATCTTGAATGGCTGAAATCCAAATTGTCTCTTGAAGTAATTACTGTGAGCGCAGGCAATATTAGGGAGAGCATACTCAAAGGAACCAATCCCGAAAATAGGAATTTCCTGGATATACCCGTTTTCTTGATCAACCCTGACGGGACTTCCGGAGTTGCAACTCGACAATGTACTCGAGTCTACAAACTCGACCCGATCCGCCGATACCTACGCGAGAAGCTACAGATAGAACCTAATCGTCGTGCCCCTAAGCACATCCAGGTCGAAATGTGGTTAGGAATAAGTGCTGATGAGGCAATACGACAAAGAACCAGTAAAGAGGAATGGATTACCAATCGCTATCCACTGGTTGAACTTGAATTTAGCCGTCCCCAACTGCTGAACTGGTTCAAAGAGAGATATCCACACCGCAGCTTGCCTGCCAGTTCCTGTATCGGATGTCCATATCATCGCAATTCAGTTTGGAAGCAACTTAAGGAATCTGATCCTAATTCTTTCCAGGATGCTGTCTTTGTCGATCGCGCTCTTAGAGAGACTCCCATGGCGAGCGGCGCAATAAAGGGTAAAGCATTTCTTCATAGATCAAGGGTTCCTCTCAGTGAAGTAGATTTTGGTTCTGTCACAGGTTATGATGATGAAATGTCTGAGGAATGCGAAGGACTTTGCGGCATATAACACTTTGCCTGTGAGACAGGAATGCAGGTTTTTGGACAAAGGTATGTCGTATGCCCAGTCCCAAAGGCGCCACACCGGTCTGGCATATCGCAACGCTCCTTCCATACCAGGCCGCCTGGAGTGAGCAGAAATACCTGGCGCTGGATACCAACCGGCGCGTTGAATTCGACAGCGGCTTTGTGGAGTTACACGATCCGCCGACCGATCGGCACCAGGCAATTGTCTTATACTTAAGCATTGCTCTCAATAGATTCGCCCTACAGATCGGCGGCGTTGTCCGAACAGCAGGTCTGCGGCTGCGCCTGTGGGATCGAAAGTACCGCGAACCGGATATCGTCTGTCTGCGCGACCGGGACAGCAGCCTGCGTCAAAGGAACTTCTGGAATGGGGCTGACCTCGCAATTGAAGTCGTCAGCCAAAGCCTCGAAGACCGCGAGCGGGACCTGGTGACGAAACGGATCGAGTATGAACGGGTGGGCATCCAGGAGTACTGGATTGTGGATCCTGAACAGGAAACGGTCACGGTTCTGTCTCTGACCGGCGATGTCTACTCCAAAGGCAATCTCTTCGGACGCGGCGACGTCGTTACATCTCCCCTATTGCCTGAACTTTCACTGCCCGTCGCGGAGATCCTGGACGCGAATTAGGGCCGCGAAGATCAGTTGTTTCCCGTTACTTATTTGAATAGAGTTTGAGGCCAAGATTTCTCGCACTGGCTGCATCCGGGGATCGCCGGCGCCCCGCCCGCTTTACCGGTATTGGACGTGCGGTCCGGATTGGTCATCTTACGCTCCGCGCCAATAAAGAGAGCATATCAAACAATGTACCAGTTTCGGGAGATCGAAGTCCCGAAAGCGATACATTTGAGCGAGACAGGCGCTGCGGGATGCGCGTAGACTGTTACGTAGAAGTAAACAGTCACGTTTTTTGTTCACTTCGTAACTACTAAGCCACAGTATTTGACCAGCCAGTCATCCTTGGAACCATTCAGGCACTTGGTGACGCAACCGGTGTACAGCCGCCATGCTCGCCAGCCGACACGTTGCGAAGAATGCACACGGTCGGCGGTCAGTGGTCAGTGGTCAGTGGTTAGTGATCAGACACGGCGCGGGGGTGCGGACGCTGTTGGTTAGACGCGTTGCTGGGGAAGTGTAAACACGGTCGGTGAGGCATGTTTTTGTAGGGGGGCGTTGCGGGGGCGCAGCCCCTGCACAAGGGAGGGCCGAAGGCCCGACCGCACAACTGCAGTGGTCAGTGGTCAGTGATCAGTGGTCAGTAACTTCTGCGGTTGGAGGTCGGTGGTCGGTGGGTTGAAGCGGCAAGTGGGGGAGTAGACTCCGTTCGCCAGACACGATGCCGGGGAAGTGTAAACACGGTCGGTGAGGGATGGTTTTGTAGGGGGGCGTTGCGGGGGCGCAGCCCCTGCACAAGGGAGGCCGCTTGCGGCCGACCGCCCATAGAAGCAAGGAAAGAGAGATGAGGAGTGGGGAGAGAAAAAACTTCGCTCGCCTCGTTCAGCGTCGCAAACTGACTGTGGCTGAGTAGTCACATATTCATTTTGAAGCCAGGACTTCTTGCGGGGATCGCGTGTATCTCGCCAGCTGTGTCGAAATTCGCAAGCTCCTAGACTCTTTTGGAATTACTTTGGGAGCCGATCCTGAACAGCTGATTCAGAAAATCGAACAAGATGAAAGGCGGTCAAGGAAGATGCTATAGACATTCTGTTATTCCTGACCGCGTCATCCGTGATTTTAGCCAGTCCAATACTCGGGAGAGCCTTCAATGAAGATCATGAGTTTTGCGTCAGTCTTGCTACTCTTATTGCTGGCGGCCCTGGCGCCTGGAAGGGCAGTTGCCCAGCAGAGCTCAACCGCGGACAGTGCGGCCGGTAGCTGTGATGCTGGCAACCCGATTACGCCGGAGGTTACTGTAACCGGCGACCTCTCCGATGCGCTGGCCGCCCATGCGGATATTGTTGAAGTCAGCACATCGATTTCAGGGGGGAAGATACTGACTGCCGTCTTCCACCTGAGAGACCTTCCGCAGACCCTGACATTCAACAGGTCGGGCGCGGCGCCTGGCTCGATCGAGTACAGTTGGGAGGTGTGGGTGGACGTGGACGCCGACCCGGGAACCGGTTTTATGGGAGGTTTTGAATACCTCCTGTCGGCCTACCATACTGTGTCCGAGGAAGACAGTGGGGCAGAGTTGAAGGCAAGCACCTGGGCGCTGGGCATTGACGGACCGAAACCCGTTCTGAATGCCAAAGTCGAACTGTCTGCCGAAGCGGACACGATCACGATTACGGGGGGCGTACCAAGGCTCAAACCTGAAGTGAGGCTTGCATTCAAGAGCACTGATGCGCTGGGTGGTTCCGATCAGGTGGGATGCTTTCCTGGCTTTGGCGAGCGTGTGACACTCGGCGGCTGCGAATCCGGCCCGAGTGCCATCCTGCCCGGCCAAACCGCGGTAGACGACATCTCGAATTCGCTGCCGCCGCACATCGACATAACTGAAGTCGATACCTATTTGCGCGATGGTATTCTGACGGTCGTATTCCATCTGCGGGACCTGCCGGACAGGCTGACTTTCAATCGAACCGGCGTGACCGGGGGGCAGACGGAGTATATATGGCAAGTATCGGTCGACGTGGACGGTGACGAAGAGACCGGCATTGAGGGAGCCGACTTTGCGCTTTCGGCCTTCCACTTCGCGCCGTCATCGAAAGTTGGAACCAATAGCACACAGTCGATCGAGAATGCGACGGAAGGCGCGGGCTGGGTACTGTCAACAGATGGCGAGGTCAGAGGGCTGTTTTTGGGCAGCGCCACTCTGGAGGCGTCTGCCGAAGCCAACACAGTTACTCTCAGCGGGGCCGTTCATGGAATCACGCCAGAATCGCGACTTACATTCGGGGTCTACGACTATTTGTATGGGTCCGATACAGTTGGATGTCTCGCGTCGGCTTTCTGGGAGGATGCGTCCCCTAAGTGCAGTTCCGTTGAACCCTTTAACCCGGGTGATTCCGCGACCGACGACACTTTGGATGTGCTGGAACGGAGTTTTGCCAGTTCCGACGAGTCTGTAGAGGCCGACAACGCCCACATTGACATCACCAGTATCAACACATCATTGTCGGGCGAGAAGCTGACAGTGGTATTCCATCTGCGAGATCTTCCCGAGACCCTGACTCTCAACAGAACAGATACTCAAAAAAGCTTCATGGAGTACAGGTGGGAGGTGAATATCGATGTTGACAATGACCGGAATACCGGCTTTGGCGGAGGCTACGAGTACCTGCTGTCGGCATATCATATTGCTTTCCTGTCAGAAAGCAGGGAAAACCATGTAGCCCCAGTCTCATCCGGACTTGCGTCCGACGTTTGGAAAATTGGCCCCAGAATGTTTGCTGCTTCCGTGGAATCATCAAGCTATGTTGCCTCGGCCGAATTTGACACGATGACCCTATTCGGAACCATACCTGGAATCACTGAGGAATCTCGACTCGTCTTCGTTACATCCGACGACCAGAGAGGCCAAGACGAACTGGATTGTCACCCTCCCATGAATGTGATGCTGTTTCCTGGCCCTTGCGGCGCGGACGAGGCCATGATCAAGCCGCTCCAGACCATAGCCGACGAAGTATCTGACGAACTGCCGGGCCACGCTGACATTATCGGCGTAAGCACGGCTCTGTCCGGTGAAACACTTGCCGTCATCTTCCAGTTGCGGGACGTGCCGGAAGAGCTCGTGTTCGACAGAGAAGGCGTAGGCGAAAGAGTGTACGAGTATGGTTGGAAAGTGTCGATTGACATAGACCACGGTGAGGAGAGCGGCCAATTGGGGTTGGACTACGAGATGTCCGCCATCCATACTGTCCTTCCAGAGAACAGAGACAGCAGTACCAGTGCGGCCATTGATAGCAAAGTGGAAGTCAACACCTCGAGAAGAATTGAAGACAGTTTCAGAAGGATGGGGGAAGCGACGATGGTCGTTTCTCCCTATGCAGATACAATCACGCTGATTGGGGACATCCCCGGCATAACGCCCGACTCGAGGCTCATTTTCGATGTATATGACTCGGTGAACGGATACGAGTATGTCGGATGCCAAGAGTTGTCTTCGTCGGAATGACAGCGGCTGAGCGTTTTATATGCCTGGAAAAGCGTTTTGGTCTCTTCGACAAAAGCGAGACCGTCGCGACGCATGAGCGGCCCCTTATGTGACTTGGCTGTTCTACTCAGTTCCTACGGGTAGGGTCACAGTGTCCCGGGGCCAGAGAGCTACCATCCCGGCTCACGCTGGCTCTCGGGCTGTGGCGGCTGTGAGGAAGTCGAGCGCCGCTTTTTCAGCTTCTTCCTGCGCGCGCGGGAGGTCGTCAATCGTGATGACGCGGCTCGGTTGGAGGAAAAGGAAGGATACCTCCTTCACGTTGACACCGGCCGCCTTGTTCAGTGCGAGCGCGTAGGCCCCACCCTGCAGACGGTACCGCCCCATTGCCCGTTCGAACGCGTCTTCAGAACGGACGGAATCGGTCTTGTAATCTACGATCACGAAGCCGTCCTCTTCCTCGAATAGCAGGTCGATGAACCCCTCAACGATGCCGTCGCCGACGGGGCCGGCCACCGGGGTCTCGCGCCACCAGCGGCCGGATGCCAGCGCGCGCTGCACGATGGAGCTGTCTAACGCGCCGCGCACGAGGCGCGCAATTGCATCCGCTTGCGCGGGAACGCCTTCGGCCGCGGCTTGCGCTTGGGCGATGTCGTTGAGGTCGCTGCCCCTGCTCAGATCGACAACCTGCAGCACGGCGTGAACGGCGCGGCCAATGTTGGTGCCGGCGCGGCCGCGGCGCCAGGGTTCGTCGGGGACATCCTGTTCCTCTTTCGCTTCCTGGGCGAGACGGGTTGCGGCGGCGGAGATGGGGCGACTGCGGACCGCGAAGAGCTCGTTCCTCTGTTGTTGCCAGTGCTGGCGCGTTTCGGGGGTGTCATCGGCGGCGGCGGCCGCCTCTTCGCCGGCGGAAACCGGGGCGCGCGGTGCGGCGGCGGCCGGTGGATCGAATCGCTGCCAGAGATGGTCGGCACCCTGCATATACTCTTCGATGCGGGCGGCGGCTGATTTACTGCCGCTCTTGTTGCGGTAGAGGCTGACGATGAGGTGATCGCGCGCACGGGTGGCGGCAACGTAGACCAGCCGCACGCGCTCCTCTTCCCCGCGCGCCTTTTCGAAGTCTGCCAACTCTTCGTATCCGGCCGTCTGCAGGGAGGCTTTGACCTCGATGCGGCCGCTCTTGCGATCGAACAGCACGGAATCGAGATTGGGGCTTCTTGCCGCGTTCAGCCCGGCAAGGAGAACGATGGGGAATTCCAGCCCCTTGGCGGCGTGGACGGTCATCACGCTGACCGCACCGGCATCGGATTCGCGGACGACCGTTTCGCGCGCTCTTGCCTGTTCTTCGCGCTGGCGGTGCGCCCAGGCGAGAAATGCGCGCAGCGAGGCCTCGCCTGTGGCGGCGAAGGCACGGGCGCGGTCGATGAGAAAGCCGTAACGCGTCCAGCGGCCGCGCCACTGCCATTCATCCAGGGCCAATTCCCGGAGCCGCCGCGCGCGCACGAACTGCTCGATGAGCGCGGCCGGGGCGATCCATTTGCGGCATTCGTGAAATTCTGCCAGGACCGCCAGCGCGTCGGCGACGCATCCCGGCGGGGGGTTGTCTGCTGCAAGGTAGTCAAACTGGCCGCCCTTGTCGACGAAAGTGAGCAGGTCGGCGTCGGAGCAGGCGAAGGCGGGCGAGCGCAGCGCGGCCACGACTGAGACAGGGTCGGTCGGGTCGTCGATGGCGGCGAGACAGTTGAGCAGGTCGCGCGCCTCCTGCGTGTTGTAGATGAGGGAGGCGCTTTCGAGCCGGTAGGGTATGCCGGCGTCTTCGAACGCGATCTCAAGTGCATCGAAGCCTGTGCGGCGCGGCATCAGAACGCAGATGTCTTCATAGGCGGCGGGTCGGAGCGCACCGTCTTCCTCCTCTGAACGCACCTGCCAGCCCTCTTTGATCGCCGTGCGGACGGCAGTGGCGATGGCGTCGGCTTCGCGGCGGCGCACGACTCCCATATTGCCTTCGATTTCTCCGCCCATGTAGCGGACCGGGGGAGACTCGCCTTCCTGGGCGACGGCAATGAGGGGGGCATAGTCGGCCTGCGCTTCGCCCTGCATCCACTGGTTGAATACATGGTTTACCCAGTCGATGACCGGCGGCTGGGAGCGGAAGTTCTGCTGAAGCAGGACGCTGGCTCCGCCGACCGCCGCTCGCATCTGTTCGACCTGTTGAATATCGGCGCGGCGGAAGCGGTAGATCGACTGTTTGGGGTCGCCGACGATGAAGAGCTTGCCGTCAGCCGGTTTCACTGCCCGCCAGTCCCGGGGGCGGTCGCCGGGGTTGATGCGATCGGACGTCACTTCGGCCAGGAACATGGCGATTTCGGCCTGCAGCGGGTCGGTGTCCTGCACTTCATCGATGAGCAGATGGGTGTACCGTTCTCGAAAATGATCGCGTGCGGAGAGATTGTCCCGGAGCAGATCACGGGCGAGGACGAGCATGTCGAGGAACTCGACTTGGCCGGCGGATTTACGGGCGGCGGCGTAGTCGAGCGTAAAGCGGCGCAGGAGTTCGAGCACGGGGGGTAGCTCCGACGCCTGCTCGCTATCAGTGTCCTGTGCGTGGGGCGCAGCAAAGGAGGCGCGGGCGAGCAGGTCGTGGTTTCTGTGGAAGCTGTCGGCGATCGTGCGCAGGTGGCCGAGGGTCAGGCCTGCGTTCAGGGCGGGGCCGAGCGCCTGCTGCGCCTCGGGGTCGTCAAGGGTGGTATCGAGCCACTCTTCCCAGTGGTTTTCAAATGCGATTTCGGCCTCGATCTCGTCGCGGATGGTGAACCCCGGCGGCAGACCGGCGGCGAGGGGACGCTCGCCCAGGAGGCTGCCGGCGAAGCTGTGCAGGGTCTGAATGGAGGCCTGGTCCAGCTCTTGCAGCGCCTGCTGGCACAGTTCCCGCTGGGTCTGGGGCAGGTCTTGGTTATCGGCGGCCACTTCGAGGCTCTCAGCGATGCGGGTGCGCAGCTCGGCAGCGGCCGACTCGGTGAATGTAATCGCGGCGATGCCGCCCAACTGCGCCCGTCCGGTCTTGATGAGGGCGATGACGCGATCGACGAGGCTGCGTGTTTTGCCGGTGCCGGCGCCGGCCACGACGACCATGTTTTCGTCGAGGCGTTCGAGGATTGCGTCGCGTGCCGGCTGGTCGGAGAGGGTGCTCATCGGCTTGCCTCCTCTTCGGCCATGGCTACGTAGGCGGACAGGCGTGGATCGTTGCTTTTGCGCTGCCAGTGCCGCTCGCGGCGGGTGGGGCAGAGGTTCCTGAACTCGCAGTAGCGGCAGTTGGCTCCCTCCTTGCCCGGATTGGCGGGGAAGAGGCCGGCGCCGATGCCGTCGGTAATTGTGCCGACGACGGGGGCGAAAGCGTCAAGGATCTCGTCGAGAGGCGGCGGTTTGGGGGGGCGGGTCTTGAAGTTGCCCTTTTCGGTCACGAACCAGTAGGCGACCTCTATGTCGACCCCGTCACCCAGCAGCTGACGGGCGGCAAGACCGTACACGGGGAGCTGGAGGAGTTTGCCGCGCTGGACGGGGTCTTTGTTCATGTTAGCGTAACTGGTCGTCCCTCCGGTCTTGTAGTCGAGAACGAGGGCGGTGTCGCCGGACGGTGAGAGGTCGATGCGGTCGATAAAGCCCCGAAAGCGGAGCGTGCCGGTCTTGGCGCTCGACCACTTGACGGAATCGAGCGGCGTTTGATTTTCGTTCCTGGAGAATCCGAAAGCGTTCTCAATGGTGTGGGGTGATACGCCATGCTTTTTGCGAAGCTTGGCGTCTTCCTTGAGAAATCTTTCCAGGTCGCTGCGCATTTCGCCTTTGGCCAGCTCCCAGAGGAGCGGTTTGCCGGTGACGCCGCGCTGCTCGGCCTTCTGGAACTCCTCTTCGGCTATCTTGAGGAGTTGGCGGCGATGGTCATCGGTCCAGGGTTGGTCGGGCGGCGGGACGGTGCCTTGCTCCTGCGCGGTTTGAATGAAGCGTTCCAGGATTGCATGCAGCAGCGAGCCCCGCTCCAGGGCCGAAATGGTGGCCAGATCCTCCGGTTGCTCGGGCGCGGCGATGCCGAGCACGTTGGAGAGGAAGTAGCGGAAGGGGCAGGTTGCCCAGGTTTGCAGCCGCGTTGGCGAGAAGAATTCACGGTTGGAAAGGCCGATGCGCCCGGTTGGAGAGATTGCCGACGTGAGGTCTCCGTCCCAGTGGGTCAACGGCGCTGCATTTCTGGCCCGCTGCATTTGCAGGGCGCGGGACAGGACGGCTACGGACTGGGCGAGATGATGGGCGCCGATTGGATTGCCGAGCTGCCGCCACTGGGACAGGCGGTGGAGGTCGTAGTCGTGAAGGTCGGCGGGCTGCGATGCTGAGACGGAGTCGATGCCATGCTGGGCCGATACCACTTCTTCAAACCAGGGCTGTTCTCGCAAGGAGGCGAGGTCACGCGAACTGGAGAGCATCGTGGGATGGACGGGCGCGCCGTACAGGCGGGAAGCCTGCTCGAGAAACCAGCGGGAGGGGTGTTGTTCGCGCTGGGCGATGTTGTTGCCGCGGGCGAAGGTGAGCACGCGGGTGCGTCCGGCGGCTACGGCGGCGAGGTAGTCATAGCGTTCGGCGGCGGTGGAGGGGGGCGGCAGCCCCGCTTGTTCACGTTCCCGCTGCGGCAGCAAGGGGTCGTCGGGGCGGCGGGCGGGCACGCGGCCCTCGACCATGCCCACGAGGTACACGCTGTCGAAGCGCAGGCCGGCGGCAAGCCGGACGGGGCCGACGAAGAGGCCTTCGCCCAGCGCGCCCGCTCTTGCGGCGGGTCGGCTGAGGGCCTGGTCGAGCGCAGCCCGAAAGGCGTCCAGGCCGGCATCGTCCTCCATTTCGTCGAGAATCGCCAGCTCCTGCAGAGCGGTCAATAGGGTGTCACGGTTACCTTGCTCGGAAGGTGGGAGCGAACTTTCGTCAAGGTATTGGTCCAGGAGATCTTCGGTCCCTTTGGCGAACACCTCCCATCTCTGGCCGTCATCTAAGCGCGTGAGGGATTCATGCAGCCTGAGCATAAAGTCCCGCAGAGCCCACGCTTCTGCCGCGGACTGCTCCAACTTCGTTTGCTCGCCCTCGGACAGCTCCTCGCTGTGGTTTGCGGCCGCGCGCTGCTGGCTGGCGGCGTAGTGTCTCAGGCGGTTGCGCCACTGTTCGATTCCGGCAACGACGCCTGCTTCGCGGGAGATAGCGTCCCAGCGCGAGGGGCTGAACCCGGCCGATTGGGTCTTGACCGGACAGGAGGTGAGCCAGCGCATGACGTCTTCTCTGGGCAGGTTGCTGCCGGCGAGATCGACGAGGCCTTTGAGGGTGCGGCCGACCGGGGTTGCGGCAAGCAGTCCGGTTGAGGGGCCGGCGATGGGGATGTGGGCCTCAGACAGTTGCTCTGCGATGAGCGCGGCATAGGGTTCGCGCTGCCAGTAGAAGATCGCGATGCGGTGGAAGGGCGTGCCGGCGTGCGCGGCGGCTGCGATCGACCTGACGATGCTGCGCACTTCTTCGCCAGTGTCGGGGGCGACGAGCAGGCGGTCAGGACGCGGGGGCGGCGGCGAGGAGGCAGGCAGGGCAGCGGCGTTGGGCAGGATTGCGTCGGCCTCGGCATCGCCGGTGGCGGCCAGGATCGTCGCGCAGTTCCACTTGTCGCTCAGGGCGTCGAACAGGCGTTGCTCGGCGGGCGTTGGGGTGCGCGGCAGGTAGGCGATGATGGGGCCGAGCGCGGTGAGGGCGGTGTTGGCGCGACCGGAACGTACAGCAGCGGCGGCGGCTCCGGCGAGCGCTTCACGGTCGTAGTGTGCCTCGGTGTGGTCGCAGTAGCGTGCGTAGAGCCGGGCGATTTCGGCGGACATGCCCCCGCGTTTTGCGAGCGCGTCGAGGGCGGCGGGAGCGGCGCTGCGCAGGTCCTGGAAGGTGGAGCGCAGGCTGGCGTGGAAGGAGGGATGGGCGCGAAAGGGTTCGAGCTCGCCTGCGGCCTCCTTGGCGGCGCGGCGGACGGCGGCGAATTCGATGGCGGGCTTGAGCGGGCGCTGGCCGGCGGCGGCCAGGCTGGTTGCCCCGAGCAGTTCGGCGACGCGAGCGAGGGGCATGAAACGCACGTTGACGAGGCCGCGCCTGCCGATGTCGCGGCGGAGGTGGAGCCCTGCATATGGTGTTGGCACGACGACGGTGACGGGTGCGAAGGGGTCTTCGGCCTGATGATCGCGTAGGAGGCGTTCGAGACGTTCCTGCGCCTGTTCGATGTGTTCCATGTAGGTGGGGGATTGCTGCATGGCTCGTGTCTCCGATGGGGGGCGGGTTCGACTCCGGCATTACCCTGATTGATGAAGTTGCATGAGTTGCTCGAGTGGGCCCGTGTCAGCTTGGGTCGCTGTCAGGGGTGGACTCGTGGCCCATCTGGTCGATCAGAACACCAGCGGGCAAAATCGGGATTGCGGAGTATGCGCCCAGCTGAAGCAAGTGACGATCGCCCGATACAACTACATCGGCCTGGGCAGCCAGTGCACAGGCAAGCACATTGTCGTCGTCCGGGTCCGACAGAATTACAGGCGTGATCGCGGGCGGTTCGACAATTGTAGTAAGCGCGGCAAAGCCAAGTAATAGGTCGTCTACCGTCACCTGTTCCTCCTGCAGACGCACTAAGAACTTGTCACGGCGCAGCACTTCGTCAAGTTCGAGCAAGAGAGGAAGAGATGTGTAAAGTTGCACTGCGGAAGAGTGGGCATAGTTGAGAAGATGCCGCGGCGCTCCGTGCCAGAGCAGAGCCGAAATGACAGTGTTCGTGTCAAACACCAGACGCACTGCGGCGCCTTTCCGCCCGAGCGGCGGCGATTTCGGCGGAAATCTCGTCGATATCGAGGATGTCTATGTTCTTCTGGTCAAGCCGATCTATAGCGGCAAACAGATTGTCGATTCGTCGCTGTCGCACCTCACGTTTCAGAAGCGCAACCAGGGATTCAGAGGTGAGCAGACCGGCTTGACCGGCTTCCGTAGCCAACTCACGCGGCAGTGTTAATGTCAGTGTGACGGTTTTCATAGCCTGTTTCTCCAGCATGAAGGCAGGGATTCGCTTATGCGATCTCCTATGTGCGTCATTTTAGCGCGACGCGACAAGATCGCAAAGGGGAAGAGGGGAACAGGGGCATTCCATGTTTTTCGAAAGACGTAGTCTGCATCAGGATTTTCAGGTAAAGAGGATTGTCAAGGTGGCAAACGCCATGACGTAGACACTACCGTGTGGATTGGGAAGATGCAGCTGCAGCTTGACGCCCGGAAGAAGACAGTGATACCGTTGGTGTAGGACGACTTCTGATATTGGAGAGATAACCGTCGGACTCGACAGGGGACAAAGTCAACATGACCACTAAGAACAGTAGCATCGCGACAGGTGTCAATGTTGCGCTGCTGCGCGGGATAAATGTCGGCGGTAAGAACAGGCTGCCGATGCAGGAGCTTGTTGCGTTGTTCGTGGATGCGGGTTGCGAGGACGTTCGGACCTATATTCAGAGTGGGAATGTGGTATTTCGAACGGGTCCGGCAGGGGGAGAAGATATCTCATCTGTCATCAGTGCGTCGATCTTGGATCACTTCGGCTATCGGGTTCCCGTTGTTGTCCGCACAGCGCGGGAACTGCAGAAGATTGCACAGGGAAATCCCTTCGTGGCAGCTGGAGCGGAGAAAGACAAACTACACGTCATGTTTTTGGCGGAGCTGCCCGACAGCGCCAGTGTTGAAGCGCTAGACCCGGAGCGCTCGCCGGGCGACGAGTTTGCGGTGATGGGTCGTGAAATCTATTTGCACTGCCCGAATGGTGTTGCGCGCAGCAAGCTGACGAACAGCTATTTCGACTCCAGACTGTCTACGACCAGTACGTCACGAAACTGGAGGACAGTGCAGAAGCTTCTGGAGCTTGCCGCAGCCGCCAGTTAGGGACCTGGGTCGGATTGACATGAAGTGTCCCGCCGGGGCTCTTTGGGTTCCAGCCCGGAATAACAGAGTGAGGGAATTGCTCTGTGATTGAGCATAGAGGCTGGTCACCTAAACCAAGGAGGTGGCTGCTAAGCCAAACACGGTCTCTGTGTTGACCGACCCTACATGCCCGCCGCCATTCAGGCTATATGATTGCGTATTCGGTTGGCGGCAGCCACGTTGGTGGAGCGGTACTGCTGGAATGAGCACACACGGTCGATGAGCGATGGTTTTGGAGGGGGGCGTTGCGGGGGCGCAGCCCCTGCACAAGGGAGGGCCGAAGGCCCGACCGCCCAAAAAATACAGGGAGTGAGGAATGAGAAAAGTTACTCTCACTCCTCTTCACTTTCTCCTTGCTCCTCATCCTCCACTGCTTGCTCTTCATCCTCCAGCGCGTCGAGTTCGGTGCGGAGTTCGGCCAACTCCGTCTCTAAGCCTTCGATGCGGGCTACCAATTCCTCGCGGCGGCGTTCATTTTGTTCGCTTTCACGCGCGGCTGCTTCGGCCTCCTCGTCGACCATGCTGGTGTCATTGCGGATGGCGAGGAGGTGGACCGCCCAGAAGGCGGCGGCGGTGACGGCGCGCACGATCCCGTCCAAGGTTTCGGCGGCGAAGAAGTCGGCGTTGGGGTCGCCCAAGGCCCAGAGGAGCAGACGGTAGACGACCTGCGCCAGCTCGAACAGGATCAGGAGGGCGCCCACCAGGGCGATGCCGTACAGGTAGACGCGGCGGGGCCAGGATGCCCGCTCCTCGCGGCCGGACTCGTTGTCCTGCTCGGCGACGCGCTGGGCGGTGCGCCAGTGCAGCGACCAGACCGGCGCGCCGACGGCGATGAGACTCACCCCTGAGGCGAGCTGGTGGGCGCGAAAGCCTTCCTCAGCCGAAGCCGCGCCGATAATTGCCAGGTCCAGCAACCCCCGCAGCAGATCGACCAGCCCGATCCACAGCAACAGCAGGCCGGTGGCAGCGACGGCGTAGTAGTAGAGACGCCGCACGAACTCGCTTTCGCGCGATTCGCCGTAGCGTTGGGCCTCTGCGGACACCTGAAGCCAGTGCCAGCGCCAGGCGAGCACGCCGACCGGCAGCAGGCCGAGGGGCGTGGTAAGATCGTCGATGTCAATATCCCCGGTGTCGACCCCGCCGAACAGATACAGGACCCCTAGTCGCAACAACATCGCCAAAGGCACCAGGGTAATGGCGGCCGCCAGAACTGTGGCGCCATAGAGATAGAGGCGGCGCAGAGCGAGGCGGCCTTCCTCGGGCCGGGCGGTCATCAGACCGTTCCAGTAGAGTGTGTTCAGCCGCCAGGCCAGCCCGCCGACAAGAACGGCGGCCAGCGAACCGGCGAAGCCGCGCTGCCGCCAGCCTGTGCCCACAGTCTCCAGACTGGCTTCGCCGAACGGCTCGAGAATGATGCGCCAGACGAGGTTGAGGGCGTCGGCGGCGCCGGTAAGCAGGAGGCCAAGCCCTACGAGGCCGGCGATCAGTTGAAAAAGACGCCGCCAGGTACCGGCCCAGCCTGACTCGGCGCCCAGGTCGCCGTCCTGCTGGAGGAGGCGGGCGAAAAACATGGAAAGTGTTATGTGGACGCCGGCGTGGAAAAAATATGCCACCCAGCGGCCTGGTCTCAGTTCTTCCTCGGCGGGCGCGGCGCCGAGGATGAGCTCGAGGCTGCCTTCGATGATGTGGTAGAGGGAGCGGGCGCTGACAAATGCCGTGGTCGCGAGCACAGCGTAAAGAAACAGCTTGCGTAAGCCGGCGCGCGACTCGCCTGGTTGCGCAACCAGGCGGCGAATATAGCGCCAGTGGATGAGAAAGATGGGTGCGCTGACGATGAGAAAACCGCCGGGACGAGCGATGGCTCTTTGCACTGTGGCGGCGGCGTAGACGCCCAGAATCCTGTCGTCGGTGATCCACTGCTGGACCAGAACATCGATCAGGTCGTAGGCGGCAGCAAGCCCGGCGATCAGACTGATGAAGGCGATGAGATAGAGATAGAGGCGGCGAATCATCGCCAACCGGGTCGTTTCTGTAGGTGTCTGCTCAGTCATTGTTCATACTCTCAATAGCGAGAAGAGGTCAGGACTCACTCAGTCCTGCCCTTTTTTCGCTCACTCCTTGGTGATTGGCCTCAATGGAGGATGTCGTCGGTGTCGATCTTCCATGCGTCATCCTCTCGCACCAGGGGAACTGTGCGCCGGTAGGTTGATGTGCCGCTGTCAAACAGGCCGCCCTGGTGGTAGTTGTCGATCGCCACGGTGACATATGCCTTGTCGCCCTCTTCGCTCATGTCCACATCCAGGATGCGCAGCCGTCGCGCAGAGCGGCTGGAGTCGTAATAGTTAAATCGCTCGCGGAAACGTAAGTTGTCTTCATCTTCGACTACTTCGCGAGAGTAGTGGCTCATCGCGACGTCCGGCTCATTGCGCAGGGTGGCCAGGAAGGCGTCGTGGACCACCGCCTCGGGTGTGTCCTCGTTGAGATAGTCGGCGCTCTGCCAGCCGCGGCCGCCGGAGAACGCAATCGTGATGACAGCGCCGACGACCAGGAGCAGCACTCCGATAATAATGCCCAACGTAAAGCGATCGATTTTCATGCCCATTGGTCCGCTTCCTTGTCACTCATCCGACTACTCGAAACCGGTCAACTCAAAGGTGGCCTGGGAACGTCCGTCGATGAACTTCACGACGGGGAAGGGGGCGGTCTGCGCCACCCACGCTTTGGTGGTGCGGTCGTTGGACTTCAGCTCGACGACCCAGGTATCGAAGGGGCCGGCCGGGACGGTAACGCTTTCGCTGCGGCGCACTTGTAAAGCTACCCGCTCCATTTTGCCGGCGACAGGCAGGAAACTGTTGATGCGGGTCGCGTAGCCCTGCGTCAGCGGCAGTGCGCGCATGATGAGCAGCAACGTGCGCTCGTCGCGTATATCCGAAGTCACCTGGACGCGCTGGTACACGGTTGCGCCCCGGCGATTGGTCAGCGAAATGTCCACCAGTGCGCCCTCGATTTCCGCTTCCACAACTTCCTTAACGCCGCCGAAGGTACGGACGAGATAGCTGTGGACGGGGCGGTAGCCGACCGGCTGCATCTCGATCGCGGCCAGCTCGGTTACGCCGGCGTCGTTGATTTCGCGGGTCAGGGTCCAGCCGCCATCCTGCGGTAGCTTGCCGACCTGGAAGGAGGCGGTACCGACGATGCGGCCTTCGCGGTTGGTCACGCGATAGGCGCTGGTCTCGCCGTCGGCCCAGACCGGCTCGCCAAAGATGAGCGGCTGCGGTTGGGCAGCAGAGCAGGCGGTGAGAGAGATCAGAAAAAAAGAGAGAGTGAATAGGAGATAGGAGAGAGAGAACACCCTCGCGGCCGCGGAAGGGTTTTTGGATTGCGTGACCTCTTCTCTGTATGATCGCTTTGCGTTAGGCAGGAGACATTCTCTCCTCACTACTTACTCCTCACCATTCGCAGCTTTTTCCTGCATCCATTTGACTGCGGCCGCGGCCAGAGCGGCTGCGCCGATAGGGAGGGCGTCCTCGTCGAGGCGGAAGGTGGAGGTGTGAACGAAGTAGCGCTGGGGCCAGTCGGGGTTGTGTGTTCCCAGGCGCAGGAAGCTGCCCGGTGTGGCCTGCGCCATGTAGGCGAAGTCTTCGGCGGCCATCACCATTCCCGCTTGCGGCGCGTTCTCTTCGCCGAGGAACTCGGCGGCGGCGGCGAGCGCGACCTGCGTCGCTTCGGGGTCGAGAACGGTGGGCGGGTAGCCCTGATTTATCGTCAATTCGAAGCTGCCGCCCATGGCTTCGACGACGCCGCAGGCCCGGCGCAGCTCCTCTTGCAGCAGCTGGCGCGCTTCGGGTGTAAAGGTTCGGATCGTCCCGTTGAGATAGACACTATCGGGGATGACGTTGTTGACGGTTCCGCCGTGGATCTGGCCGATGGTGATGACGCCCGGTTCGAGGGGGTCGAGCCGGCGGCTGACGATGTGATGGATAGCGTGCACGGCGTGGGCGGCGAGCACGATCGGATCGTTTGCGACCTGGGGGCGGGCGGCGTGGCCGCCGGCGCCGATGATGGTGATCTTGAACTCGTCGGCAGCTGCCATCAGCGGGCCTGACCTGCTGGCGACGATGCCGAGATCCTTGGTGGGGTCGACATGGATGCCAAAGACGGCGTCAAGGCCCTCGAGGGCGCCCTCCTCTACCATGCGCAAACCGCCGGACTTGCCCTCGTCGTCGGAGGCTTCTTCGCTGGGCTGGAAGAGAAGGCGGACAGCGCCGGGCAGGCGGCCCTCATCAGCCATTTCCTTGAGGAGGGTGGCGGCGCCCATGAGCATGGCGGTGTGGGCGTCATGGCCGCAGGCGTGCATTATGCCGGGCCGTTCGCTGTCGAAACCGCTGCCGTTTTCTTCCTGGATTGGCAGGGCGTCCATATCGGCGCGCAGCCCGACGAGGGGGCCGTCGCCGCCGCGGATATGGCCGACGACGCCGGTCTTGGCTACCTCGGTCTGGGTGTCGATGCCGAGGTCGAGCATTGTTTTGTTGACGTAGCCGGCGGTGCGATGTTCGGTGAAGGTCAATTCGGGGTGCCGGTGGATGGTGCGGCGCCAGTTGCTGATGCGGGGCTGGATGGCCTTGGCGCGGGCGTAGAGTTCGGCGCTGGTAACAGCTCTATCGTTTGGCATCGGTTTGCTCCTGGTCGAGTATATTTGACCCTTGCCGCGGGCGCGAGGACGCGAGAGGTTCGGGTGCTGTCGGCGTTTACAGGTCTGGGAAAACCATCATTTCGGTGACCCATCCTGCTGGGTCGCTCAGACCGTCACTTCATTATACTACGTTTCTGCGCCATTGGTTTCGCCTACATGCGCGGAGGTGCATTCCAGAATGGGGGTGAACAAGGGCACCCACAAGGGGTGCCCCTACGGAAGTGGAGCAGGTTCGGGGAAGGAAATTGTACAGTGGATGTGCAATTCCACTGCTTTGGGGGACCTCGCATTGGGGAGAGAAATTACACAGTCGATGTGCAATTCCGCTGCTGTGGGTGCCCTCGCATTGGGGGAAAGAAATTGCGCAGTGGATGTGCAATTCCACTGCTTTGGGGGACCTCGCATTGGGGAGAGAAATTACACAGTCGATGTGCAATTCCACTGCCGTGCGTTCCCTCGCATTGGGGGAAAGAAATTACACAGTCGATGTGCAATTCCGCTGCTGTGGGTGACCTTGCATTGGGGAGAGAAATTACACAGTCGATGTGCAATTCCACTGCTGTGGGTGACCTTGCATTGGGGAGAGAAATTACACGGTCGATGTGCAATTCCGCTGCTGTGAGTTCCTTCGCACAAGGGGGAGAAATTACACAGTCGATGTGTAGTTTTCGCGGTTTCGGGTACCCTCGCAAGGGGACACCTCTACCCGTTTCAGGTCATCTCATTGGATTATATATTATTTCATTTCAATACGCCTTCCCCCTCCTCGGTTGCTGCCAACATCAGGCAGTACGCATGAACTTGCGGCTAAGTCTCAGATTTTGCGCATTTCCGCCAATGCAGGAAAATTAGGCGCATCTTTCTCTCGTTACCGGGGCCGACGGCACTTACAGGCCGCCGGCCCACCATTATCTGAGGCGACCAATGACTTCTGTTACCAGCCGTGAAATTCATCTGCGCAGCCGTCCGCACGGGCTGCCAACTTCTGACAACTTTGCGCTCGTCAGCGTTGATGTGCCGAAGCCAAGTCAGCCGGAGCAAGTTCTGGTGCGCAACCGTTTTATCTCGGTGGATCCTTACATGCGGGGGCGGATGCGGGATACGCGCAGCTATACGGCTCCTTTCGGGCTGGATGAGCCGCTCACCGGCGGCGCGGTGGGCGAGGTAGTCAGCTCGACCAGCGACCAGTTTGCAGAGGGTGATTTCGTCCTGCATATGTTGGGCTGGCGGGAATACGCGCTGGCCGAGGCGCGGCATTTGACGAAGGTCGATCCGTCGCTGGGGCCGCTGCAGAGCTACCTGGGCGCGCTGGGTATGCCGGGGATGACGGCCTATGTCGGCCTGCTGGACATTGGGACGCCGAAGGCGGGGGAGACGGTGTTCGTTTCGGGCGCGGCGGGCGCGGTCGGCGCTCAGGTGTGCCAGATCGCGAAGATCCAGGGCTGCCGGGTGGTGGGCTCGGCCGGTTCGCCGGCGAAGACACGCTGGCTGGAGGAGGTCGCGGGCGTGGATGCGGCTATCAATTACAAGGAGACAAGCAATCTGCGGCGGGCGCTCAAGCAGGCATGTCCGGACGGCATCGACGTCTATTTCGAGAATGTGGGGGGCGAGCATCTGGAGGCGGCGCTGCAGTATATGAATGACTTTGGGCGCATTGCGGTATGCGGGATGATCAGCATGTACAACGCGACGGCGGCGCAGCCGGGCCCGGCGAACATGGCGCTGATTATCGGGCGGCGGCTGAAGATGCAGGGCTTTATCGTTTCGGACCATCCTGAACGCCGCGACGATTTTCTGCGCGATGTGTCCGGGTGGATGCGGGACGGCAAGCTCAAATGGGAGGAGACGATCCACGAAGGGATCGAGAACACGCCCGAGGCGTTCATCGGTCTTTTTCATGGTGAGAATCTGGGCAAGATGCTGGTAAAAGTGTGAGGGCAGTTTTTAGTGGTTAGTTCTTAGTTTTTAGTGACTGCTGCTCGTGCGGGAGTGCACTAAGGATTGGAGACATTGGGGAGGTGGGGTGGGCTTATGGGTACGCGGGCGATGCAGCCCCCGATGGGGCTTTATTTTGAGGAGTTTGCGGTCGGTGATGGGTGTGAGAGTGTCGGCCGCACGGTTACTGAGGTGGATATTGTCAATTTTGCGGCGCTGTCGGGCGACTGGAACCGGATCCACACTGACGCGCATTACAGCCAGGATCAGATGTTCGGCGAGCGGGTGGCGCACGGGCTGCTGGTGCTGAGTATCGCCAGCGGACTGGCGGTGCGGATGGGCTTTATGGAGGGCACGGTCGAGGCTTTCATGAAGCTGGAATGGCAGTTTCGCCGGCCTGTTCTGATCGGGGATACGGTGCGCCTGCGGGCAACGGTGCGCGAGAAGAAGCCGATGCGGCGAATGGGCGGCGGTGTGGTCACGTTCAGGATGGAGGTGCTGAACCAGAGGGATGAGGTCTGCCAGCGGGGTAGTTGGGACATTCTGTGCAAGAACCTGCCCGACGGGGCGGACGCTGAGGCGTAAGGGCGCTGGCTGCCGCGCATGATTCTTTCTTTGCCTGTCGCGCTGGCGCTGGCCCTGCTGCTGGCGCTGTTGGGCGGCCTGCTGTTGTGGCTGGGACGCCGCCAACGGCAGAGCAGCGGTTTGCCGGCGGGCACGGTGCTGTACCAGGACACTGAAGAGATGGAGGTGCCGGAACGTCCGCTGCGCAGCCGGCGCTATGGGCTGGTGGGGCGGCCGGATTATCTGATGCGGACGCGCGAGCGGGGCAGGCGCTACGTTGTGCCGGTGGAGGTGAAGAGCCGGGCGAGGCCGGCTCGGCCGTACGATAGTCACATTTTGCAGTTAGCGGCGTACTGTCTGCTGGTTGAGGATAATTTCGACGCTGCGCCCCCTTACGGTCTGCTGCGCTATGCAGACGCTACGTTGCAGATCCCTTTCACAGACGAACTGCGCGGTCGGGTGCTGGATACGGCGGCGGAGATCCGGCAGGCGCGGCGGGCGGCGGAGGTGGGCAGGAGCCATGATGAACCGCGGCGGTGCGCGGGCTGCGGGTATCGGTCTGCTTGTGGGGGGGAGGCTCTTGTTTAGGGGTTTTGGTTCTTAGTGAATTGCAACGGCAACACCTTTTGTCCACGAAGGGCCACGAAGGGCCGCGAAGGACCACGAAGAACTGCAACTGCAGAACTGCAACACCTTTTGTCCACGGAGGACACGGAGAACTGCAACTGCAGAACTGCAACGGCAACACCTTTTGTCCACGAAGGACCGCGAAGGGCCACGAAGAACTGCAACGGCAACTTCAGGAACGGCAACGGCAGAACAGCGCGAGCCGGCTGGCTGGCGGCCTTAACTGACCACTTACCACTGGAGTTACACATGAACACAGTCGGGGAAAAACTGCTCGACCTGCACTTGTCCGGCGCGACGATCATCGAACGCGGCTACCGCACGATTCCACCCGACTGGTTCGTCGACGCTAATGACCGCGAGGGCCATGTGCAGTCGTGGACCGAATGCTTTCCCGGCGTGCCGCAGAACCCGGTCATCTTCCTCGAGGATTCGACCGAATGGGGGGCGACGCTGTTCCCGGACCGCAGGTACCCATACCAGTGGTCAGTAATCAATATTTGGTGATCAGTTACGGTCGCCAGCTCGCTCACTAGCTGGATGCAGTTCACTGGCCACTTGCCACTGGTAACTGACAATTGGTGTTGGCGGCGCGGAGGCGGGATCTGGGTTGTCGGTGCGGTCTGTCACGGCTTCTCCTTGTATCGAGGCCCGCGCTGGCCAAGCCGGGCGTGCGGGGCATGGTGGGGTATATCAGGTGGCCGCTCTAGCCGATGCGGGTCGGGGGCGCCGACTCCGCGGATGCGCTCAGATTGAGGTCCGCTCAGGATCTGGACTGGTGGTCAGTCCCATGCGCCTGACTGGCAATCGGTTACTCCCTTCTCCAGAAGATCGATAATCAGGTGTGTCTCTTCCCTTTCTTCCGGGACGAAGACAAAAGATATGAGGTACCACTCGATTGCAGCAACCTCGCTAGCGGTCCAGCGCTGCAGTTCTTCGGGAGTCGCCTCGGACATAAAACAGTCCCGAAGTTCAAGAATTGCGTTCTTGTATTGCTCCTCTGAGATATCGGCATCGTTCGTAATCGAGAAATCTATCTCGGCGAAGAGCGACGCAAAATCATCCAGGCTGGCCTACATTTGTGGCGTGGGGACAGGCGTTGGCGGCTCTTCGGTTGGGATGGGAACACATGCGGTGAGCAGTAGCGCGAGACTGGCAATCAGCAGATTCCTGGACATGGTTCTGTCTCCTCAGGTTTCATCGAAATTGGAGTCTCCCAATGGTTCATCGCGCGGGCAATGGCTGAGCGAGGACTTACGGCCCAAGCAGACGTTTCAGCGTGAAGACAAGAAAATGAGAATCACAGTCAACGCCAGGTCAGCGGCGATAAACTCCAGGAAAGAGGAACACTGGAGGTTCCTTCCCGTGAGGGTTAGTCGTTACCAATCGCGGCGGTTTTGTTTATGTACTTTAGTAGCTACGTGAGAAAACCAAGATCTTCCAGCCCTTAGCCAACACGAAAGTGATGGCAGCCAGTGTCGGGAGTGAGAGGAAAATCAACTGGGCAAACAACACAATGCAACTCGACTCATTGATGTAATAGCCATCACCTTCACAATTTAAGAGCCCATAATCCAGGATCCGCAACAGGGCATTCACCACGGCCGGTATCAGCAGGATTGTCGAAAAGACCGCAATTCGATCCCGTTTATCGGCGAGCTTGACGTAGGGAATGACAGCTGCCAAAACCGTCGCCAAAATCAGGATATGAAGGACAAAAAAACCCATATCGCAAACGAAAAGGATCTGTCTGAATGATCCACTACAATCTATATTGTCCAGTCCCAAGACGACGAATCTGAATATCGCGCAGAGAACGACGATCAGAATGACCCGCGAGACAGTTGTTCTTCCGAACCGATTCATGTCTCAACCCCTTTTCTTTGGTCTCAGTTCCCGCTGGTCTGGCTTCCCTGGACGTCCCTCATTCCAGCACTTCGCAGAACAGTCTCGTACATGGCGCGTCGGTCTCGGTCAAGACGACCTGGCCGCCGCCGTGCACCTAGCGGCTGCGGTCGGAACTGGTCGATTGAGTCGGCGACTGTCAGAAGATCGACAGTTAGGTGCACCTCTCCTCAACCGACCGAGGCGACCACGGAAAATATGAGATACCTCTCTGAAGCAGCTATCTCCCCAGCGCTGCAGTTGATTGCTTTAGCTTCATATTCAACCCGATTGGCACGGCACGTAATCGCGATTAACATGCATCGTCGTTGGAAACTCGGACTGGATGTTCGAGAAAAAGAGCGCGGACTGGTCGGTGATGCCGGGGATTGGGCCCACTAGAGTCAGCGTGTTGTCCTGATCGGAGATCATCACATCGACCTTGTTTTCCAGTTGCGTATATGGCACGCCTTCCCCATCTTCTCCCTCATCCTCTTCCAGATTTTCGTAGATAGCTGGGTCGAATTCCAATACGGCGGCAAGAAAAAGCATGGTTGAGGCTTCGGTCGCCTCTTGCGTAGGCCTCTCCCAGGTGAAAACGGAGGCAAGAGCATAATCAGTCCTAGGGAATTCATCATCGGGAGAATATTCAAGGCTGATAAACACGACCAAGGTGTATTCCGCTCGGGTGACTTTCGCGTCCTCTGTGCTGAGATCCAGTTCTTCGGGAATGTCACGGAGGTGAAAAGTCGCGAACAAGGTTTCGCCATCCAGATCGGAGCTCACGCCGACAATATCCACGTAATCGGGCAATTCGTCTGAAATCGGCGCCTCTACGCTTTGCCCTGGCAGCATGACTAATTGACCTTCGAAACACTCGTTGTCATATGGTGACGCTTGTGGCGATGCTTCTGTTTTGGGCGGCTCCTGCGGTATGGGCACACAGGCGGTGAGTAGTAGCGCGGCAATCGCGACGATCACGCGGAAGAGGCTACGATGCCTGGCAATCATACGTCTGTCCTTTCGTTGCCTGGCTCCAATTGCCGCTGCAGAACCAGTATCAGTTCGACCAGGTCCTCTTGGTCTAATCGCTTTCGTTGCTCGCGGTCTAACTGAACTAACTTGCTCGTATAACCTTCTTCATTGCACCTGAGATTAGGTGCGCGCGAGCTTTCTGTTCACTATACGTTGACAGCTTCTATCAGCATAATGGTTGCGTAGTTACGTTCTTGGTGAACTGCAAGGTCAGAACCGTTTGTCCACGGAGGACACGGAGGGCCGCGGAGAACGGCAACGGCAACACCCTTTTCCACGAAGGGCCGCGAAGAACGTCAACTGCAACTTCAGGAACTGCAACGGCAGAACGGTAACGGCAGAACGGTAACGGCAGAACGGCAACGTCAACACCTTTTGTCCACGGAGGACACGGAGGGCCACGGAGAACTGCAGCGGCAACACCTTTGTCCACGAAGGACACGGAGGACTACGGAGAACTGCACCGGCAACACCTTTGTCCACGGAGGGCCACGAAGAACGTTAACTGCAGAACTGCAACGGCTACGCCTTTTGTCCACGAAGGGCCGCTAAGGGCCAAGAAGAACACCTTTCTCAGTCCGCGAGGAAAACGTATTGGAGATGACGCAGACCGCGGTCGCCGACCACGCGGGGCAAACGAGATAGGGTTGGATTCCGCCTTCAGGTGACCTGTGCATGGATTATTTTGAACAGGATGCTCCAACTATCAGCGAAACCTA
>Ga0209544_1001315_pt1 | contig 27997 bp, 21 predicted proteins | sample MesohylPK_FD_187297 | JGI IMG/M metagenome (GOLD analysis project Ga0209544, IMG submission 187297) | Host-associated microbial community of the marine sponge Aplysina aerophoba from Gulf of Piran - sponge mesohyl, lysed by proteinase K... | ecosystem: Host-associated > Porifera > Sponge >...
GAAAACTTCAAAGTAATTCATACACTTATACTTGCCTGACTTTGGCAGGCGTCGGGTCAATTCTTTCAGCAGCTGGCGCTTTCCACCTGCCCATTTCACGAATGGCCTTGGGTTGTCTCTGGAGACAACATCATTTCCAGCCTTCATGAAAACTTTTGTTGCCGGCAGCCATACTCGGCTTACCTTTTCACCTCAATCCTTCGGGATCAGCGATCATACCGATCTATACCGGAATGGCAAACCGCTAATAGACACCCTTTCCAGGAATCATCGGCCCAGGAGATATTGAAAGGCTTTATGCCTACAGTCCTGACAAAAGATCAGTAGCGATGCCCCTCATGGCGCGCCTGAATTATCTCCTCGACCGACATCCCGACCGGCTCCAATTTTTTACGGCGGCGCCGAAAGCGGGCAACCGCCTGGCTGTAATCCTCGTGCACCGGAACCATACACGCCACTGCCCGCCCATAGCGGGTAATCATCACGGTCTCCCCACGCTCAACCTTTCGAAGTAATGAGGCAAAACAGGCTTTTGCCTCGGTAATCGAATAGCGTACAGACATTTCAACCCCTCTTGATTCCGATAAGGTCCTCGGACCGCAACCGGTAGCGTATCACGTTGCCCTCATGCAACCCACGAAACTCATTGCCGACATAATCAACGACCTGCTCGCGGTCGGCTTCGGGGATGCCAGCCTCATCCGCCATCACCCTGACACGGTCCGGATAGAAACCTTTCCATTCGAGCACGCAGCACCGGACGGCCTGGCGCACGAAATCGCGATAGGCAAGCGCCGCCTTGTCGAGTGATTCCAGCTCCGCGCGCAGTGTTCGGTAATTCTCGGCCGAGGTGATGTAAGCATCGACATATGCCTCGCGCAAGAGTGAGACATTGTTGAGTTCATAGACGCCAAGCAGGCCGTCGATATAGGCGGTGTCATCCATGGTCAGAAAGGACATGGGCGCCAGACCAGCCTTCAGGAGCGGGATATTGGAGGCAATGCGCGAGGTCCGCTTGTTGATGTCTTCAAAAGCCTGCAAGTAGGGAATGTGGACGAGGAGGAAGAAAGACTGCTCGAAGGGGTCGGCAATCGCTGCCGCCTTCTCGACGAGGACACCAAATTCTTCCTCGATGACGAAAGGATTATCCAGCGGCCGGTAGCTCGAACGGACGATGCCCACAGGCGTGCGCCGCAACCTCCCTGCCATCGCCGGATCACTCAGAAGGCCGCCGGCCAGCAGGGCGTGGATGTCAAACAGGTCCGGCCGACTGATCGTGACCTCGGGGAGGTGGTCGACGACATGCTGGATGGCCTCCTTGTGGTTGAGAATCATGACCGCCTCCTTGCGGTCTTTGCCGGAGACCTCCTCCCCGAAGCGGATCAACCTCTCGGTCTCCAGAAGACTGTAAGTGTTCCCCTCCATGCGCGAGGATGCCCAAGACAAGTCAACGAGAAGCCGCTCCAGGATGCGCCGCGCATAGGTCCCGGCCGGCAGAGGCGACACCAGCCTCCCGGTCTCATGCAGGCGCTGCCGGTCGGCTTCGCCAAGATAGAAATCCTTGTCCGGAACATAGCGGTCGACAAATTCCTTCTGATAGACAGCAAGCCTCCGCTGGTTGTACGGCGTCTTCAGGTGAGCATGCACTGCAATCGCGCCCGCCAGGCTGTAACCTGTGGCCCGGGCTTTGCCCGAAACCTCAAGCCGACCCTCATCCACCAGTCGCTTCAGGGCACGCCAGACCGTCGTCGAACCGGCTCCGGGTGCGACGTTGCGACGCACCTCCTCCCGCTTGGCTCCAGGATGGGCCGAGATGTAGTCCAGGATGACTTGGTCGGTGTTTTCCATGAAACGAAATAGGGAATATTTGGAACGATTATATTACTAATATATAACATATTTTTATAATTTCAAATATATCGTTTCAATGATATTGAAATAATACTTCGATTGCCTCTTCAGGCTTCACCATCAGAAAATGTCTTATTCAGTCACGGCGCATCTCATCAAGCGAACCATCCCAGCGTAGTTTCCCGCGCAGTTTTCGGACTCGTTCCTGTGACCGGGTATTCACAAGCAAACGCAGACCCTCCTCTATAGCGGCTTTCTTGGTTTTATGGCCGCCTGATTCCATGGCTTCCGCCAATAGACGGTCATTGATTTCGATGCGAATACGCATTGCCGTCTTCTCCCGAACTTGGGGTTAACCAGGAAACCATACCGCCCACCAGCAGCAGTATTTCGCGCATCATCAGAACAGTTCCTCAATGCTTTTGGGAGCTTTCGACCGCTCCTGAATTACCGCTTCAAGTTCAAGTGCAACCATCACATCGATCAGCGTGTTCAGTCGCGTCCCAAGACTACCATTTTCCAAGGCTGAAATCGTCGCTTGGCGTAAACCCGCCATGGACCCCAGCCTGCTTTGACTTAATCCCAGAGCGCGTCGACGACGGCGGACCGCCACACCAACCTGCCCTACGGTTCGAGCAATCTGATTCATTGCAGACTCCTGTTTCCAATCACTCTGGACACGCGCTTCCGTATAAATCCGCTTTATGCGACATGGCGTATTGCCAAGCATCCTGAAAAAACACTTGTTGATCCACATAGATTGAAAGACAAGGCTGGATCAATCACCCCCACCAGCCTGCCGGTCAAGATAAGCATGTACGTAATCCGCATGTCCATCACGCACCAGCCAACTGGCGGTATGGCCTCCGTACCCGATGAGCGACTCTGAACGGAACCATGCGTAAGACGCGAGCGGCGAACCAGTGAATTGCACGACGCGACTGAGGATTTCCAGCATTTCACGCAATCGGGTCTGTGCCTTTCCCTCCCGCCGCCTCTTGGCGTGGGAAAACGCGCTCCGACTGAGACCCAGGGTTTTAGCAATATCGGCCTGGGTCGTAAAAAGCGCATCCGAAATCAATTTTGGAGAGAAGGCCCCTTCCTCAACATAATCCTGAATATTCATGTCGAACCAAATTGTTATATAATCCGGTAACGTTTCCGGTATCATATCAAATGGGCAAACGATCTGCAAATGCGAAATCAAAGATGCGGGTCGCCCGGCATCGTGCCAAAGCAACCGCTCAAGGGGCACGGCGCATCGAAGTCACTGTGCCCACACGCGATGCATGGGCAATCAAGGCGGTTGCCAGCATCCTTCGGGACGGAGGCGAAAAGGCTAAGAAAGTACGCAAGACCCTCTCGTCTATGACGCCTGTGAAACCGGCGCGAACCGGTGTAGAACTAATCGATTTCTTTCGCTCGTCCCCGTTCGTCGGTGAAGACATTGTGATGGAGCGCGACCGCTCGACAGGCCGCCAGATTGATCTCGACTAATGCCTTACTTGGTCGACACCAACGTACTCAGCGAGACGCTCAAGCCTCGTCCCGACCCTAGCGTGACCGCCTGGTTTGCAAGCCAGAGTCCCGGAGACCTATTCCTCTCTGCAATCAGCCTCGGAGAATTAGTGCGCGGCGCATATCGTATGAAAGAAAAATCAAACAGGGAGCGCCTTGCACGCTGGGTCGAAGATGACCTGACCGCTCAATTCCAGGATCGCATTCTTCCCTTCGACCAAGGTGCCTCAATGATCTGGGGAAAGATCATGGGAGATGGCGACAAAACAGGCCGTCCGAGGTCAATGGCTGACGCACAGATTGCCGCCGTGGCAAAACGGTACGGATTCATCCTCGTCACACGTAACACCAAAGATTTTAAGGATATGAACGTAACCCTTGTCAACCCGTGGGCTTTGCCCTCAGGCAGCCCTTAAACTGCAATCACTTAGTTCCGTGGCCGGGGCTGCGCAATGTTTCGAGTGTAATCACAAGAAGGCCAATTCGAACAACCAAGGAAAGGGCCATACTTGCTTACCCTTTTTCTCAGCCAGCCATCGCAGCTGGGGCAACTCTTCGCAGGCTGGCCACAGTCGTTACAACGAAAGGCGTCGTCCTCTTTGGCCAGCAGTCCTGTCCCACAACTGGGACAAGCAGGTTGCCTATACTTGCAATAGGGCCAGTTCGAACAGCCGTAGAAGACTCTCCCATTTTGAGCGTTTTCACGGCGCTCCAAGCGACCCTCGGCGCACCTCGGACAAGGAACATCATTTTCTGGCAGTCGGCCGAAGACAGCAACATCGTATTCCCCGTCAATCAGTTCCTTGACAAAGGAAGAGGGCGCACCATCATCTGCAAGCAAGTAGACACAGCGCCTGGCACGCGTGATGGCGACATAGAACAAGCGACGTTCCTCAGCATTGGGGTGCCTTTCCGGCTTGGCAAGGACCAAGTCGAGAAGTGGATCATCATTGATTTCGGTTGGGAAACCATATTTCCCGGAACACAGGCCGAGCACCACGACATAGTCGGCCTCCAACCCTTTTGAACGGTGCACGGTCATGTAGGAAAGTTGCAAGTCGGGATATTGCCGAATCAACTCGGACATGTTCTCCGGCCGCATGTGCTTGTAGCGACCTAACAACAGAACGGTCGATCCCTCGTCATGACAAGCCACGTCAGCGGCAATCTTGTCAAGCGTCTCTCTCAACAAAGAGCATCTTTTATCGGGAAGGCCGATGTGGACACTCGTCCCGGTTGCTTGGCGTGTCGAATGGACAGCTTTCTCTATCTGCGCAGGATTGCTGAGAATGAATTTGGTTGCGACCGAGGTGATTCGATCGGCACAACGGAAGGTCGTCTCCAAATCAATGCGCTTGCTATACCCGAAATGAGTTTTGAACTCGCGCATGATGGCAGTATCCGAACCACTGAACCGGTATATGGACTGCCAGTCATCACCAACAGCGAACAGTTGAGCCGTTGGTGACTGGTCAAGCAACGCCTTCAACAGCTTGGCTCTCCCAGGTGAAATGTCTTGAAATTCGTCGATGAGGATATAGCTGAATGGGCTGTGGTAGCGGCCCGCTTTCACATGTTCTGTTGCTTTATTAATCATGTCATGAAAGTCTATCTCTCCCCGTTCTGAGAGGGCTTCCTTGTAACGCTGAAAAATTGGTTTGAAAACAGCCAGAAATGCCTCCGCCCTCAGCCGGCCCCTGACGTTTGTGGCCCGTCGGGCGACTTCCCGAAATGATAATCGGGCATCCTTGTAGTGCTGCAGGAAAGTCGCTACAAGACTTGTAAACGGATCAATCCGACCTTGTTCGTTTAAGACAGCGAAGACATCCGCTGAAGGAACCGGAGAAAGAGTCACACCGTGAGCCGCTAATTTCTCAGCCAGGTTATCGGTTAATCTCCCCGCGTCATGCTCGTGACTGAAAGTCTCAATGAGAGTGGTGCCATATTTGACATGGCACGATCGCTTCCACTCCATGTCTTGGAGGTATTCCTTCTTGTTGATGAATGGAGCCGGATCTCCCGATGCGTTGAGCCCGAAGTGCTCGATATAGTCTCCTGCCTCCGGGAGATAAAAATCGGGTTGATACTGCCGCCTTTCCGGTGTCGCTGTTTTGTGCTCATAGATGGCTTCGTACTCGTAAGGGATGCCATTGAGGTAGAGAAAGTTTGCAATCACACACTCTTGGTAACTCTTGACCTTGTCGCCTTTCAGTGACCGGATGTCATGCTGGCGGACATAGTCCCAATATTCACCCATGCTCTGGAATTCATGTTCACTTCTGTAGGGCGCAAAGTGAGTTTGAAACCACTTCAATAAAATTCCTGCGAACGTGCGCTCGGTGCGGAGGTCATCAACAATGGCTTTCAGAAGGTCGGATAATGCCCTGCTGTCTTCAGCCACTCTGGCTAACGTCGGGCGCTCACCTTCAGCTTGGCCGATGATCGACATGCCCAAACTATGAAAGGTCCGAACTGTAAGGTCCTGCGCTGTTTCATCACCGAGTCGATGCTGGAGCCGTTCTTCCAATTCTTTCTGAGCGTCTCTTGCAAAAGCCAGCAGCAACAATTCGGATGGGCGCCGGTAGCCTCTCCAAGTAAGCCAACCTGCCTTGGCCACAATGACTGACGTCTTGCCGCTTCCTGCCGCAGCGACAACCAAATTACGGTCTTCGTCAATAATGACTGCTCGGCGTTGCTCGGCGGTTAGCGGCCGCGCTTCCACCCCGTCGAGAAACTCGCGTGATTGGGTCAACTGATTGGCAACATAGATGTCGTTAGCCTTTGTGCGGAAACCATCAGGATCTTGCAAATACTCCTGTACCATTTTCAGCATCTTGATTTCCGGGCTGTTTGATAACGCATCCGGCCACCGGGAAGAAAATTGGCTGGCTACTGCCTCCGCATCACGCTCAAGGTCACGGCCGGAACTATAAGAGATATACCTTGCCGGGTTGCTGAAGTGCGCCAAGCGGTCGTGGACGGAACGTAGAGATCTGATCTGCGTCGCGAACAGCCTACGCCACCAATCGACTCTAGTAGCCTCTAGTGTTTTTGCTAGTTCCTCGGCATCGCGTCGCGACAATCCCGAAACAGTTGCTGCCCCGGAAGCATATCGAATCCGAACACTCCCCCATCGCCACCAAGTTTTTACTTCGCTCGCGTCAATTTTCCCGACGGGGATTTTCTTGAGTCGTATTGTGAACGTCAACCTTAAGACATTCGAGTTTATAGTGGCGGCCTTAGCGTCTCTTGGACGAATGACTGCAAACAGGAGTGAAGCGAACCCAGTTCGCCTGAACGTGGAGTGAAACTCAACTTTCGGTACGTGCATAGATACGTCTAGCGAGTTATACGTGGAAACCTGATAATTCAGCGGAATCCGAAACCCTATGCCTCTAGAACACGCTTCTCCTGAACTAGCCTGTCAAAAGAAAACGTTTCCCCTCATTTATACTCGCCCACTTATCTTTTCCTCTACATCGCCAGGATCAAATGAAACCTCGCTATGCCATTTCCCGAAACCACCATGCTCGTTAATTGCCAAAACCCACCTGTCGAGAAAATCTCTCTTCGCCTTATTTTTCTGATCATCTTGACCTTTTATTTCCAGAATTAGATGTTCCCCGTTGCTGAGCTTAAGAATAAAATCTGGATAGTATTTCCTCACTACACCGTTGTACACATAATGGATTGAGAATCCCAGATGATCGTTTTTGACGAAAGAACTGACTAGGGCAGAACGATCCATGAAACGAGCCGCACTTGTCTCCCAAGTGCTGTCATACACACAATGGCTAATGTGAGATTTTTTCATCCATTCGCAGGGCTTGCTGGTATACCACGGCAAAACATCAATGGTTGACTTAATTGGTTGCTCCGAATCAAAAATAGGAACAAATTTTTCTACATTCTCTGACCGGATGGCCGACCATATATGTTGGACAACTTTATTCATAGCCAAAATCATCACGACTTTATGCTTGGTCTCATCCGAGCCCGCAGAAGAAAATTCAGTTTCAATCTTGTCCGAAGCTATAAATTTTTCGACCAGCCCAACCAACTGAGCCAAAAAATTTTCACGGCTTCCCTTCCACTCCGGAAGAGGCTCTGAGCCATAAATTAAAGAGGCGACCTGAAAGATAATAGTCTGCAGACGAGTTTCCTTTTCGACTTGCCTTACCCCAATGGTGGTTTCGTCTACAGGGTGAGGGGAACCATCGATAATGGCTTCGAGATCCGCCTCTGTTATAAGCTCATAAGCACTAATCACCAGAGGCTCAACCTTGTCAACATCCAAAGTGAGTACGGGCCTATAAATGCTGTCAATACGTATGACATTGGGCCATACAATCTCATACTTTGCTTTCTCTGAGACTGGTTCCACCCTAGTCTTTGGCTTGGGCGGTGGAGGGGGACCATTTTCACTTTCTTCATGAGGTAAGAAAGTAAAAGGAACCCCAAAGATATTGACATATTCAGCCTCCAAAAAACCGTCTTCATTTGTGTCATACGAAACTCTACGCAACCCACGGCCAACGACCTGCTCACAAAGAAGTTGACTCGAAAAGGCTCGCAATCCCATAATGTGGGTTACCGTCTTGGCGTCCCATCCTTCAGAAAGCATGCCCACTGATATTACGTTCTGAATCTGTTCCCCTGGCTCGCCTTTCTTGCCAACCGTATCAACAATTTTTCGCAGAAATTCCGCTTTCTGCTTTTGGTTCAAACTGGAGCCGCCATTTTGGATAACTCCCGAAAAATCAAAAGCGAGCTCCTCTTTGGCAGATTCTGCTTCTTTCAGAATTTTGCTGTCGATCTGTAGTGTTTGATTCTTGTTGCAAAGTTCCTCTATCGGTATTTGGCCGTGATCGAAAGCATGTTTGATCCTTGCTGAGGTTTCGGTGCGATTCGCCACTGTAATCATGACCGGCGGCACTTCATGTCCTGCTTTTCTCCATGCTTTTTTCGCCTCTCTCCAGTCTCCCCCAAGCAGATAGTAAGCTGTCTTAACTAGATCTGGCAAAGGTTCTTCCGCTTCAGCCTTTCTAGTTACATCATCCTTAACATCCGGGTCCATGTAAATGTGATACAGACGTGATCTCAACTCTTTTGTTGCAATACTATCGTCGCGGACAACAACGCGCGGTGTTTTAACCAAGCCTGACTCAATGGCATCATTCAACCCAAAATCTGAAACGATCCAAGGAAACAAAGTTTCCTCTGCGGCAGTTCCCCCAGATGGAGAAAAAGGGGTTGCAGATAAATCAAAGCACCTCAATATGCCAACCTGATCGTGAATCTTGTCTAAACCACCGACCCATACAGTTGCTTCTTCTGCGCTATCCCTATCAGAACCCATCCTCTGATATTTGCCTTTTGCTTCTGGATTTCGTCTCCATGCATGATGGGCTTCATCATTGATAACAATGAGATTATGGCTAGAGTCAATGTCCCCCAGTACATCGTGAACATAAGCGGCTTGACTGACTTCTATGCGTTGCCTTTTGTCTACAGAACGCAGATACCCTTTTTCAATTCTTTTATCGATTTTCTCCTGCGAATCCCAAGAAAGAGCATGCCAATTATGTATCAGCACTTTGCCTTGCCGCAACTTGTCCATCAGCGGAGCAGGAACAATATCGAATTCTTCGTAATAGTTGTGTGAGTGTGAGGGCTTAAGTACCTGCAACCGGTTTTTCACTGTTAAGCCAGGAGAAACAACCAGCACATTTTTACTGAATCTAGGGTCCGCTGCATTCGCGACCTTGTTCAAAAAGTTCCACGCAATAATCATTGACATGATTACTGTCTTCCCTGATCCCGTCGCCATCTTGCTGCACCAGCGTTCAAAATTGCCCCCATCTCCCCCGAGATCAAGGCCGGTTTTCTCCGAATCTGGAGCCTCAGTAAGCCAGATTAGGGTTTCAATAGCTTCTAGTTGGCAGAAGAAAAATCGATGCCCTCCCTTTTCTTCATGGTTTTGCCAATGCTCTAAAAGACGTTTTGTTACTCCCGTGACTCCAGGGTAGCAGTCCTCTCTCCATGATTTGACTCGTTGTCTGATCTTATTTACGAGCTTAATTTCGTGGAACACTCCGGGATCATCAAATCCTTTGAATTGGGGAGTCGCTTTTATGTAGCCGGCAGGACGCCGACCTTTTGCGCGTGTAAACCTTCGTCTTTCTCGATCGTAGCGCCAATACTCCTTAGGCTCCTGGTAAGGACTATTGATAATAAGTTTGTCTATGCCCTTGGTCATTAGTTTTCGCGGGAGATCTTCCCGGCAAAGATTATAGTTTCTGGTTTTCTACTGGAACCAAGATGGATGGGAATTCCGCCCAAACCACTTTTCCATTTTTAATCCAGTAGTGGCAACGGCAGGATGAATCCGTTACATGAATGGAAGGAGAAAACGACAACGTCCCGTCATGGTTTTCCCTAAATTTCCATCTCCTCTTGAACTCTGGAGAAATTTCCAAGTGAATGGCTTTCTTGCATTTTTTCCGAGGGCACACAACAACTGCGTAGTATGGGTGTTCGCGTCCCCCCACAACATAAATCGTGTTCCGCTCCAGTGCCTTGGGCAAATCTTCTACCCATTGCGTCCGATAGCATCTGAAGTATTCAAATACATTCCGAACTTTAGCCAGTATTTTCATCTTTCAATTTTTGAACAAGAAAACTTTTATCACCCATCCCCGCATATTTAGTGAAAATGGGCGAGCGTTCGGTCCCCATTTTCGTGTTCATGTAACAACCGTGCACAAATCTAAAACGCTGCTCAGAAAACTCATCGTTATCATCCAGCCGGAAGCCATGTATACGAGCCAGAAAATCGTTGAAAGCCATGCACGCCGCCTGCATATTAATTGACATAACTGCCGGCTGGTCCTCTCCTACCGCAGCCAGATAGCCTGCCACGCGCTGTGTCTCATAGTGCTTTCTGTCTTTTCGATACCAGTTTTCGGCAGTCAACTGCTCACTGGTATAGCTTCCCCTTAGCATTAAATCAGCATTTTCAGGGTGTATGTAATGAGACACGGCATCGGCTTGAGAAATCCCTCCGTCAGGACTCGCTTCTAAGTAAACTCCTACATCGAAGTATGGAAGAAAGTATGCCGAGGCAAGACACTCCAAATGATATCTTCCTTCTGCTGAATCGACACACCCAAAGATGACATCGCAGTCCCCCAACGCCTCAATCACCTGCTTGTCGAAAGTATGCGCTTGATATGTATCAACACACACATCCGTCCCCATTGCTTTTATAGTTCGCTGGAGCACCAAAACCTTTGGGTTCCCCTCTTCCGCATCTTTGGAGGTAGCATTGACGATACGGTTGAGGTTTTTTTCCTCCACGCAATCCGGATCTACCAGTGTCAATCTGCCAATACAATTTCGTGCCAAAAGTTCGACGACGATGCTCCCAGTTCCCGAACAACCAACCACTCCAACATGCATATTCCTAAAAAGCTTAAATGTCCCCTTGCCGAAAGCCTGTAAAACCCGAGCACCCGCACCAAGATCTGTATCCGGAATTGGCACCTGCTTCCAAATCAGAATATCCTCTCCTACCACTGCAACACTCTGAACGGGTGTAAATTCCTTCTCACGACTTACTAGCCTTGCAATCACTTTTCCATCTGGCAGCATGATTGCAGAGCCATTGGGTCTGTCATCATCGAACCAACTGCCTACCGAATGAAATAGCTCTTTATCATTTCGGTCATCAATATCCGAAAACTGTTCATAGCCGCCAGGGTGGCTATGTATTGTCAGGACAGATAGACCTTTTTGGTCTATCTCTGTTATTTTTTCTGGAGGGAAAAACTCCGAAAAAGGCCAGGATATATGATCAGGTTCTCTTACTTCGTACGTACTAGGAGAAATAAGAATCAGGTCATTCGCGATCAAGCGAACACCAGACTTTGCTCTTCCATAATGGCATAGAACAACAGCAACTGCTTCCAAACCATCGCCGGGATACAGGTGTTGGTAAAGCCTTCGGTGCTGGCTTGGAATTAGAGCCAGTGAATGATACGCCACGTCCCTATTATACTTTCGGGAGCTCAGATATAAGTTGATTCTTCACATAGGTCATATGCGTAGCAATACTATCTACACTCGGGCGCCATGGATAGTGCCGGGACCATCGCTGCCAAGTACGTTCAAAATGACTCTCTGGAGCCAACGCGGCAATAGATGACCCATCTTCACGTAAGACTTCCGGGTCGAAGTAAAACATATCAATCATTCCGGTAGGATAATCACTTGGAATAAGCAAAAGCAAGTCAGATTTCTCAGGAGTGTAACCTCTAGGAAGCCGGTAGTTTTTGATAATCAACCCTTCTTTATCACCCTCGCTCACAGGTTTCCATCGCCGAGAGTACTCCGCCCTGAGGAATTCTATGTCTTCCTCCGGCAGATTCACAAGCCAAACATTCCTTGCTGGGCCTGCTTCTTCACTGTTTCGAAACGTTCAATCTCTGGGTCCGTAATATCCACTTCTTGGTCAGGTTGTACTGGCTTACGTCGGCCGCCGCGAAACTTCTGATTCAGCGTCCACTCTGCATAGTCTTTTTGAACTAAGGCCAATATCTCCTCACCCTTTAGTCTTCCGTCATTCACGACAATCAACTTGTCATCGACCCTGATTTCATATTTTTTCTGCCCATCACAGACATCGCCATCTGGTTTAACTTTCGATATGCTCATGCTTCACCTCAAACTTGGTCATAGGCCTCCTCTGACGTAAGAATTCTCGCATGTTTCTTACTTGATTGTTTTGCCAACTTAAGCAATTTTTGTCGCCGTATTCCACGCCGATTTCCAGAATCAATTATATCCTGTCTATCGTTTGTGACAAGAATTCGGTCTGCGGTTATAGCCGTGTATACAAATATTCGATCAGTTCCATTTCCGCTATTAACAATTTTCTTTATTGCCTTCATCAGGTTGTCTCCCTGATTGACAGAAATTTTCTTTTTTATGGTTTCTGGAAGAAGCCAATACCGAAGGATATCAATGTAATCTTGGTGAGTAATGTTTCCGAAACCATCTTGGATACTGAAGAAATAACCGAGTCGGTTTTCGTATTCGTGGGCTATACGGCCTTCTGTGTCACCAATCAACTTGACTCCGTCAGACCCTAGACGGGTCAGCAATGAGCCTATATGGTTCCTTATATTTTTTTGTGGATTAAATAAATGCTCAAACACGTTCGTGTCTATGGCAACGAAATCGCTGATTAGGTTATTCTTTTTCACTGTCGGGGCCTTTGTACTTTGCAGCACTCAGTTTCAATCCTTCCCTGATATCGGCCCCAAAAAATTCCATTGGTAATCCATCCCCAATAAACCCATCTTGATCAATATCCAAGTTTTTTACCACTGCTTTCCCTTCGTCAAGGTCAAAAAAAGCAATGGAAACATCGTCTGGTTTGAGACATCCGTCACCCTCCGCGATTAAATATCGCAATCTTAAGAGCAGATTACTGCTATGAGTCTCAACTATAGAGCTAACTTTTCTTTCTTGCCAAAGTCTCGCTATATAACCCCCAAGATCAAGTTGTGCCGTAGGATGAACTTGTGCTTCAGGCTGTTCCACCATCAATGTTGCGCCTGGATGCATAATCGCCCCTTGCACAAAAATCGGTAGACACTGGCTTACCCCAAAGCCAAAATTTGCTATGTTGGCGCGAGCTCCTGTTTTTGCATTGATTGCCTCGCACTGCACTAAATCTCCACCACGACCTAAGAAATTAATAGCCTCGATATCCAGTATCTTCTGCAAATGTTCCAGGACAAATTTGTATTTCTCTCTCTGCCCTCCGGATTCACTATGCTGCTCCCACAGTGCAAACAAGTGGTGCAGAGCGTATCGTCCATCTGATCCGACATGAGTGATGGGAATACTCCTGCCAACATCAATGGTTCTTTTTGTCCCTGTCCTGCTCGGGGCAATGTGATCTATAGCATTAATGCTCTGTCCTATCAATTCGACACAATGCTGTATTGCCAAATTTAGAGCAGCAGAATCGGTGTTAGCAATTTGTTCTTGGCGCTCGCTTATAAAATCTAGAAACTTGCTATTTTCAGTAATTGCAGCATGAAACTTTAAAGCCTTTTCACTGTTAGCAGACAACGTCATCCCCCAACTCTTCCCTTGAAATACACCTCGTTTGTTATACAAGATATCTGCGAAAACCTGGTATTGAGGCTTGTATACATAAGGGTCGATACCTTTTTGTTTTAGAAATTGTCCAACAACATCGGCTGGGCTTTCGCCCCCTTGCACACACAAATTGAATTTCAATCCCTTTTTTCGCGAGCGAGTGTTTTTAAGGTCAAAAAACCTATTGCCCAGATCAACATGCTCACCTTTAGTCGACAAAAAGGGGCCACCATGTGCGCCAATGGATTGCCGTAGCATAGACAAAAACTTAATAGCAGATGACTTACCTGCATTGTTTTTACCTATCAGGACAGTAATCGGTCTGAAGCGTATAGTGACCTCATCATCAAAGATCCTAAAGTTAGCAAGTTTGAGTTCTGTCAACATGATCTTTCATTCAGTCGGTCCAAATCTTTCAACAATCTTCAAGCTTTCTATACCTCGATCATCAACAATCTTGACAGCGATTCGTTGCCTTTCGCCTAATTCAAAAGGTAGAGAAATAGTGCCAGCATAGGCACTAATCCGATCTTCGTCAATTTCAGCCCTGAGATTCTTCGCCAGCCTGTTCCACCCCCTTCTCAGGCTCGCCATTGGGAAAAACACTTGTCGAGGATACAGACTTCGCCCATCGTAATCAGTGTCCAACATCCACATGGTAATTCTCTTATCATTGCCAGATTCAACCTCTCCGGTTTTGGGGTTGAAATAGTCAAACCCTCTGACAACGACCTGCCATTTATCGGTGTGTTCACCCCGGCGAATTTGCTGCAAATTTATATCTGGCTGCCCGACCAGCCAAAAGCTTTCATTACTGGAGATTCTTTTTTTTAAGTCCTTAGTTTGCAAGTCCGTATTTGCTTGCACTTTTAGTAATGTGACTCCCGGCCATTCCGTTTCATCAATATCTTTGGCTGCCTCTGGATCAAACTGAAAAGCCACAAAAATAACAATTTCCGGTTTGGGGCGCAACGTGCCCGCTTCTTGCAGAGCAAGCTCTACTTGTCGAGGTTCTAAAGGGGCATGCTCCGGCCCAAAAGAAATTACAGCACGAGCTGCTCGTACATTGGTTGCTTGAGCTTTATTACTTCCGCTATCAGTTGTTTTGGTTGAATTAACTTCCGAGTCAGCCTGCAAATACTTGCAAGGCAATGGTTCAACCCGAATGAATTCAAGTCTTTGCCCGCCTTTTCCACGTACGCCGCATCGTAGCAATTCATCGCGCAATTCATTCTGCCGTAGGGTCTCACCCGATCGCACGACTGTAGGATCACCCACATCCTTTTCGAGTGATATGTCGTTTTTTAATTGGTCAATACTTATAGCGTTCTTCGCATAGGGCGCGGGAACAGCCTCCACAGTGAATGGACCAGTAATGCGAACCTTGCCACTTTCTACTGTAGGCTGGTCGTAGAGGTAAATCCTGTCCGGCGGGGCACCCTCGGCCAGTATCTTTGGAGAATAAGTTTCAACTGCTTTGTACGCAAAACCACTGCCTATCCCTTCATCCGGATGCGCCAATTTGTAATATTCAAAATTGGCGGTCATCAATCTTTGCTTGGCTAATGTTAGAGCGACTCTTGATGTATCGCACGTTATCCAGCGTCGGCCAAATTGTTCTGCGACATAGGCCGTAGTGCCACTGCCACATGTGATATCAAGGACCAAATCACCAGGATCCGTTGTCATCAACATACAGCGTTGAACTGCTTTAGTGGAGGTTTCTACGACATACCTCTTATTGCTTGGATACATCTGTGCGGGCCAGATATTGCTTATGCGGCGGCCAGGAACTTCTTCTTCATACTTTTTCCACATCAGTGACGTTTGTCCCTCAAGAGCTTCAAGCCGACCTAGTTCCCCAAGGCGACCCAGTCCTTCATGAGAAATCGACCAATGTCTTTTCTGGCCGCATTTAAACACTCTGCCATCCCATTCAAAAGGCTCAGAGCGTCCGGTCGTAGACACGCCCTGAGAATCTAAAGCCGTACGCCTATAGATTCTTGTTCCCTCCGGCAGATATTGATCAGGATCAAAGCGTTCTTCTCGAGTCAATCTTCTACACGTGCCATCCGCTAATTCAGCCATTACGTCCCAATTGAAATAGTCAACCATTTCAGCACGAGTTAATTGCTCATATAATTGCCGATATTTCAATTGCTTTTTGTTCTTCGCATACATAAGAAGATAATCTGCCACCTGCGGCAAATATGCGGTAGAACTGCCACTAGTCGTGGCAAAAGAAATCGTTGCAATACGATTTTCAGCACCGAAGATTTCATCCAGAACCATACTTACTCTATGAACGTTTTCATCCCCAATCTGAACAAATACGCTCCCGCTTTCATGCAAGAGGCCGCGTGCCAGAGCCAATCGATCACGTAAATATTTAAGATAGGAATGAATTCCCAACTCCCAAGTATCTCGAAAAGCTTTGATCATTTCCGGTTCCGTCGATAGGTCTTCATCTTTACCGTCTTTTACATCAAGCTTGTTAACAAAAGGCTGGAAATTGCCTCCATACTTGATGCCGTAAGGTGGATCGAAATAAACCATCTGAACTTTCTCCGCCATGCTTTCTTTTTCCAGCAACGAATTCATTACGAGGAGGCTATCTCCCGCCACTAGGCGATTGCTCCAGTTGTCACTGTGCTTGTAAAACTCAACTGCTTCCCGCAATGGCTTCTGTTCTTCGAACAGACTTTTCTGCCCTCCATCATCATGGCTTTTTCTGACGGCCTCAATGATAGTTTTGGGATCTATGCGCTCATGCACGTGCAGGCTGACAGTCGGCACCTCCAAACTAGTTTGTTCGGCTTTGCCTGTCCACTGCAACTGCGGATCAAGGTGGGGGTCATGCTGCCAAATCCTCTTTTCGCCCCGGTCAGGGTCGGCTTCCGGCGTAACTAATCCGACTTGCGGATTATTAACACGCTTTTGATCAGTATGTGCATACTGCTCAACCGGCTTTCTTTTTGCCTTTCTCTTTGCCATTTCAAGCCCGACAATCGGTTTTTCCCTTGGAATTTACCAAGTGGCACGGATTATACCGGTCGAAGCCTGTGGAATTTTCTATTTTCCTCAACTTATGTCGAATTCAATTCCTATTGCGCCCCAGAAACAATTCTGTTACCGTCCCTTCAACCACCTCGCTGGCCTGCGCCAGGGTCTCGGAGAATGTCGGGTGCGGATGGATCGTCCCGGCAATGTCTTCCGCTTCGCAACCGTTCTCGATCGCCAGCGCCGCTTCCGCAATCAACTCCCCGGCATGCACGCCCACCACGGCCACCCCGATGAGACGTTTCGTCTCCGAATCGAACAGCAGCTTGGTCATGCCTTCGACGCGCGAGGTCCCGACCGCCCGGCCGCTTGCCGCCCACGGGAAGATGCCGCGCTCGTAGGCAATGCCTTGAGACTTGGCCTCGCGTTCAGTCAGTCCCACCCAAGCAACCTCCGGGTCGGTGTAGGCCACCGAGGGAATCACCCTCGCCTCGTAGGCGGATTTCATGCCAGCCGAGACTTCCGCCGCGAGCCGGCCCTGGTAAGAAGCCCGATGCGCCAACATCGGCGCACCCGTCACGTCGCCGATGGCGAAGATGTGGGGAATGTTGGTCCGCTGCTGGTGGTTGACCGGGATCATCCCGGATTCGCCAACTGCAACCCCGGCATTTTCAAGTCCCAGATTCTCGCTGTTCGCCGCCCGCCCCACCGCGACCAGCACCGAGTCGAACGACTCCTCCCACTGGCGATCCGCACCTTCCAACTGTACCGCGATTCCGTCATCCTTCGCTTCGGCCTTCTGCACCTGGGTTCCCGTATGCACAGCGGCAAACCGCCCTGTATTACGCTTCAGGTACGCCCGCGCCACATCCTTGTCGGCCTCTCCCATCACCTGGTCCAACGCTTCCACCACGGCCACCTGCGATCCCAGGGCACGGAACACCGTGGCCAACTCCAGGCCCAGGACGCCGCCCCCCACTACCAGCAACCGCTCCGGAATCTCCGTCAGGTCCAACGCAGAGGTGGAATCCAGAATTCGCGCATCCTCCGGAAACAGGCTGAGCTTGATCGGCCGGGACCCCGTTGCAATGACCGCTTGCCCGAAGCGCACCTCTTCTCTCCCTTCCTCGGTCTCGACCGCCAAGGTATGTGCGGACACGAACTCCCCCCGGCCGGTCACCACCTCGACTTCACGGCGCTTGGCGAGCGCGCCGAGGCCGTCGGCCAGCTGCGACACGCCCTGCTCCTTCCAGGCACGCAATGCATCCAGATCGATCTTGGGCGGGTCGAACACCACGCCCCGGTCTCGCCATTCGGCCGCATCCTCGATCAGGCCGGCCGCGTGCAACAAAGTCTTGGACGGGATGCAGCCGACGTTCAGGCACACACCGCCGAGCCGCGAAAAACGTTCCACCAGCATCACCTTCATGCCCAGGTCCGATGCGCGGAACGCGGCGTTGTAGCCACCCGGGCCGCCGCCGATCACCACCAGGTCGATTGTCTTCACGAACTCACCCCTCTCCCCAGTCCAACTGCTCGGGATTTTCCAGCAGCGAGGCCAGCGCCATCACGAACCGGGCCCCTTCCACGCCATCGATGACGCGGTGGTCGTAGGACAGCGACAACGGCATCATCAATCGGGATTCGACCTGGTCTTCGATGCAGACGGGCTCGCGCGCCGCGCGCGAGATGCCCAGCACCGCCACCTGGGGCAGGTTGATGACGGGCGTGAAGTGCCCGCCCCCGATGCCGCCGAGATTCGACAGGGTAAAACCTCCTCCCTGCATGTCTTCGGCCGTCAGTTGCTGGGTCCGCGCGCGTTCGGCCAAGGCGGCAATCTCTCCGGCAAGGGCGGAAATCGGTTTCTGGTCGGCATCGCGGATCACCGGGACCACCAGTCCCTCGTCGGTGTTCGCCGCAAACCCAATATGAATGTATTCGCGCACTACCAACTCGCGCCCGTCTTCGCTCAGCGAGGCATTGACGCGGGGGAACTGCCCCAGCACCTGGGCGCAGGCCTGGAGCACGCAAGCCGTAACCGTCAGCGACTCGAATCCCTTCTGCCCGCGCAACTCCCGCTGGCGCCGATCCAGTTCCGTGATGTCGGCCTTGTGGTGCTGGGTGACGTGCGGGGCCAGCTGCCAGTTGCGCTGCAGGTTGGTTCCGGAGCGTCTCTGGATTCGGGTCAGCGGCTCGGTCCGGGTCGGGCCGAAGCGCTCGGCATCCACCGGCGGGCCGGACGGACGGGCGGCGACCACCGGCTCCTGCTGCCGGGTCAGGATCGCCTTGACGTAGAGCTGGACATCCTCGTGCGTAATCCGGCCTTTGCGCCCGCTGCCGGAAACCTGCTCCAGATCCACGCCGAGTTCGCGCGCGAAACGTCGCACGGCCGGTCCGGCATGGGGCAATGCGCCAAGACGGCGGGGCTCCGGGGCAACCGGCGGCGGAGCCGGGCTGACGGCCGGTTCGGCGGGTGCCTCGGCAACCGGGTCAGGAGACGGCGGGGATTCAGTCTCAGGCACCTCCGGCTTCGGGGCGGAGTCTTCCGGCCGGTCGGTCAGGGTCGCGACCAGCGAGCCCTCCGACACCATGTCTCCCACCTTGACGTGCACTGCCTCAACCATGCCGCCGAACGGCGACGGCAGGTCCATGGCGGCCTTGTCCGATTCCAGGGTGATCAACGGCTCGTCCGCGGAGACCGACTGCCCGGCCTGCACGAAGGCCTCGATCACCTCCGCTTCTTCGACGTCCCCCATGTCGGGGACCCGGACTTCCCGACTCATGAGGCGAACGGGTCCGGCCGGTCGGGGTCCACCGCGCATTCGGCCGTGATCTTCTGCGCCGCCGCCGCGTCGATCTGCCCCGAAGCCTCGAGCGCCTGCGCCGCGGTGTGCAGGACGTGGTCGGCATTGACCTCGAAGAACTCGCGCAGCTTCTCGCGCGTGTCGCTGCGCCCGAAACCGTCGGTGCCAAGCACCCGGTAGTCGCGCCCGGCAGGCAGGCACGAGCGGATCTGTTCGGCGTGCATGCGCACGTAGTCGCTGGCCGCGACGATCGGGCCGGGATGGTCGGCCAGGCATTGTTCGACCCACGAGGTCTGCGGGCTTTCGGGGTGCAGGCGGTTGTGCCGCGCCACCCGGGCACCATCGCGTGCCAGGAGCACGAAGCTGGTCACGCTCCACACGTCCGACTCCACCCCATGAGCGCGCAATCGCTCGGCGGCCGCCAGGGTTTCGCGCAGGATGGCGCCGGAACCCAGCAGTTGCACCCGGGGCGCGTCCGGGTCCTGCGCCTGTGCGATTGGGTGGAGGCCCGCCAGGATCCCCTCCCGCGCGGATTCGGGCATGGGGGGGTGCACGTAGTTCTCGTTCTCGACCGTCAGGTAGTAGAAGCGGTTCTCCTGCTGCTCGCACATGCGCCGCAGGCCGTCCTCGACGATCACCGCCACCTCGTAGGCGTAGGCCACGTCGTACGGGTAGCAGTTCGGGACGCCGGCGGCCGCGAGATGGCTGTGGCCGTCCTGGTGCTGCAGTCCTTCTCCGGGCAGCGTGGTGCGCCCGGCAGTGCCGCCGATCAGGAAGCCCCGGGCCTGCAGGTCGCCCGCCGACCAGATCAGGTCGCCTACCCGCTGGAAGCCGAACATCGAGTAGAAGACGTAGAACGGGATCATCTGCAGGCCGTGCGTACTGTAGGAAGTCCCGGCCGCCACGAACGAACTCATCGCCCCCGCCTCGTTGATGCCCTCCTCCAGCACCTGCCCGGTCTTCTCCTCGCGGTAGTAGGCCAGCTTGCCGGCATCCTCCGGCTCGTACAGTTGCCCGAACGGCGCGTAGATGCCGAGCTGGCGGAACATGCCCTCCATGCCGAAGGTCCGGGATTCGTCCGGCACGATCGGCACCACCCGCGGACCCAGTTCCGGGTCGCGCAGCAGGCGGGTCAGCACCCGCACCAGCGCCATGGTGGTGGAGATCTCGTGATCGTCCGTGCCGGCACACATCTTGTCGAAGATTCCGTCCGGGATGCGCAGCGGCGGGGCGGCAGTGCGCCGCACCGGGAGGTAGCCGCCCAAAGCCTCGCGCCGGGCCTTCAGGTATCGGATCTCCGGGCTGTCCTCGGCCGGGCGGTAGAACGGAATCCGGTCCTTGATCTCGTCGTCGCTGATCGGAATCTTGAAGCGGTCGCGAAACGCCTTCAGGTCGTCGATGTCCAGTTTCTTCTGCTGGTGCGTGATGTTGAGCCCCTCTCCGGCCGTCCCCATCCCGTAGCCCTTGATGGTCTTGGCCAGGATGACCGTCGGCTGGCCCCGGTGCGCGTCGGCCGCGCGATAGGCGGTGTACACCTTGTGCGGGTCATGCCCGCCGCGGTTCAGGCGCCACAGGTCCTGGTTGGCCATGTTGGCGACCATCGCCTCGAGCTCCGGGTACTTGCCGAAGAAGTGCTCGCGGATGTAGGCACCGTCACGCGCACTGTAGGTCTGGAAGTCCCCGTCCACGCACTCTTCCATCCGCTTGAGCAGGATGCCCTGGGTGTCGCGGGCCAGGAGCGGATCCCAGTACGAACCCCAGATCAGCTTGATGACGTTCCAGCCGGCCCCCCGGAACACACCTTCGAGCTCCTGGATGATCTTGCCGTTCCCGCGCACCGGGCCGTCCAGGCGCTGCAGGTTGCAGTTGACCACGAAGACCAGGTTGTCGAGCCGTTCGCGGCCGGCCACCGACAATGCGCCGAGCGATTCCGGCTCGTCCATCTCGCCGTCGCCGACGAACACCCAGACCTTGCGGTCGCCCGCGTCCAGCAGGCCGCGGTTGTCCAGATACTTCATGAAGCGCGCCTGGTAGATCCCCTGGATCGGGCCCAGGCCCATGGAGACGGTCGGGAACTGCCAGAAGTCCGGCATCAGGTACGGGTGGGGATACGAGGACAGGCCGCCGCCTTCGGTCTCGCGGCGGAAGCGGTGCAGGTGATCCTTGTCGAGCCGCCCTTCCAGGTAGGCGCGGGCGTAGACGCCGGGCGCCGAATGACCCTGGAAGAACACCAGGTCCCCGCCATGCTCTTCGCTCGGCGCACGCCAGAAATAGTTGAAGCCCACGTCGTACAGGGTCGCCACCGACGCGAACGTGGCCACGTGCCCGCCGAGGCCGGGGTGGTCCTGGTTGGCCCGCACCACCATCGCCATGGCGTTCCAGCGGATCAGCGAACGAATCCGCCACTCCAGGGCGGCATCCCCCGGGCAGCTTTCCTCCTGCGCTGCGGGAATCGTGTTGAGGTAGGCCGTGGCCGCGCTGTAGGGGATGGTCAGGCCGCAGCGCCGCGCCCGGTCCAGCAGGCGCTCGATCAGGTAGTGGGCGCGCGCCGGGCCCTCCTCCTTGAAGACCGAGTCCAACGCCTCCAGCCACTCCTGGGTTTCCAGCGGGTCGACATCCTGTTGTTCGGGGCGCGGCTGGGTCATGGGGCCAAACGCAAGTCCAAATTCTAACGCCAGCCCATATTATCAGCCCCGCCAGATTTCTCTTGATTTCTAACCAGAATTTCAGAGCCTCAATCTGTCCTGATGCACCACAATAAATTTTATATTACTGTCCCTCATAAAATTATGAGATATGGTAATATATTTTTATGGAGACCTACAAAAGACCGAAATTATATGAACTCCTGTCGCTATTGGGCGAACGGCCGCGGGAGATAATTTTCATTACCGGGCCCCGTCAGGCGGGGAAAACCACGCTGGCGCAACAAGCCATGGAGCAAATTCGGATTCCATACCAATATGTTTTGCTTGATGAACCCGCTACGTCAGTACCTCCAAGTTCTACTGGCCCCATCGTGCGAGATTTCCCGCGAGACGGCGTTGGCCTTGGGAGAAGAGGGGATGCGGGCCATATCATTCGCTTGTGGGAAGACGCGCGAGCCCAAGCGATCAGGTCGGAGTCTGGATTCGTCCTGGTCCTGGACGAAATTCAGCAAATCCGGGATTGGTCTTCCACCGTCAAGGGCCTTTGGGATGCAGACCGGCGTAATCAAATTCCGCTTCATGTGATTCTTCTGGGCTCCGCCCCCTTGCTGATGCAGAGGGGGATGAACAAGGAAAGCATGTTAGGTCGATATATCACCGTCCCGGTCTCCCACTGGTCGTTTCCGGAAATGCGGGACGCATTCGGCTTCGATTTGGAACAGTATGTCTATTTCGGTGGCTACCCCGGAGGAGCGGCACACATCCATGAACAGAAACTATGGCGGCAATTTGTCTCGGGTTCCATCATCGCGCCGAATATTGAGAGGGACATCCTGGCCATGGAACGAGTCGACAACCCCACCTTGCTTAAGCGACTTTTTGAGTTGGGCGCAGCGTACTCAGGACAAATTCTTGCCTACAACAAAATGCTCGGGGAACTGCAAGGCAAAGGCAACGCGGCGACCCTGATTCGCTATCTGGACTTACTGTCGAAGGCCAGCTTGATTACTGGCCTGCAAAAATACAGCAATGCCCCGCACCTTCGCAAACAATCTCATCCCAAGCTGAACGTGCTCAACACCTCGTTAATGTCTATTTCCACGGGAGCCACATTCGAAAAAGCAAAAGCCAATGAAAGCTTCTGGGGGCGGCTGGTCGAAAGCGCGGTTGGCGCACACCTGTACAACACGAAAGACAGTACCGACGAACTCTGTTATTGGAGAGACAACAAAACCGGTTTTGAGGTCGATTTTATTCTCAAGCGAGGTTTTGATCTCATCGCGATCGAAGTCAAGAGTCAAAAAGAGCCTTACCCGCCAGCGCTTACGGAGTTCAAGAGGCGCTTCGACAATGTGACTCCCGTACATGTCGGCGAGGGCGAGAGCGGAATTCCCGTAGGGGAATTTCTTTCGATTCCCGCCTGCGACTTGCCGGAAGAATTATGAGCCTCAAGGTTCCCCGGATGTGCGTCGAGATCGGAGCAAATGACTCCTCCCCGTTGCCTCGGCATCTGGATGAGTTCAGGGAAGTCTACGCCTATGTATTGCTTGGCGAGCCTGGCGCGGGGAAAACAACGGCCTTCAAGCAGGAGGCGGAAGAAACGAACGGTTGTTATGTGACGGCGCGCGATTTCGTGACGTTTAATGGAAAACCGGAATGGAGCCAGACGACGTTATTTATTGACGGGCTGGACGAGGTCCGTGCCGGAGCCTCGGACCGACTGACTCCGCTCGACAAAATTCGCCGCAAGATCGACCAATTCGTCCCCTCCAAATATCGCCTGTCCTGCCGGATGGCCGATTGGCTGGGGGCCAGCGACCGGAGTGCGCTTGAGGCCCTTTCGAAAGGTGACGAAAACATCAGAGTACTCGGGTTGGAACCGCTATCCCCAGAAGATGTGGAAGCGATCATAAGAGGGCAACCTGGCGTGGTGGATGCGGAAGCATTCATCGAGTCCGTCCGGCAAAATGGCCTTGACTACCTTCTACGCAACCCTCAAAGCCTAGAGATGCTGGCACTGGCGGTCGCCGAATCCGATGTCCGTTGGCCGGAGGACAGGAAGCAGACGTTCAATCTGGCCTGCAGGAAGTTGCTTGAAGAAGGAAATCCGGACCGCAAGCGCCTGCGTGCTGTAAGCGAGCCCGACCTGCTCATGGCGGCAGGAAAACTGTTCGCCATTCAACTCCTGACCGGCAGCGCGGGGTACCGTTTAGATGACGACGGAGATCACAAAGGATTCCTCTCATTGAACCAGATATCTGGCGAAGATCCGAACGCCCTCTGCAATGTGATCGATAGCAAATTATTTCGGGGCCCGCAAGAGAGCCGGGCGGAGCCCTACCATCGCCACATCGCCGAATTCCTTGGCGCAGAATACCTTGCTGAACGTGTCAAGGCAGGATTGCCTGTTGCGCGAATTCTCGCCCTGACGACGGGATTCGATGGGGGTGTGGTGCCGGAGTTCCGTGGGCTTTTGGCGTGGCTTGCGGCTCGCAGTTTGATAGGACGTACAGAACTGATCGAGCGCGACCCCTATGGAGTCGTCGAGTATGGCTGCGCCCGAGAGTTTTCGGCTGACGACAAGCACCGCATACTCGATGGACTTGAGCGTGAAGCCCGAATGAACCCGTGGTTTGCACTCTCGCTCTCACACGAACACAGGCTAGGCGATCTCGCATCGGCCGACATGAAAAAATCTTTTCTGAAATACTTCGAGGCTTCGGACCCCGATGACGCGCAGCAATCTCTCGCGCATCTCTGCCTCCAAGCGTTAGTGTCGGGAACCGATGCACCAGACATGCCAGACACAGCCTTGGAGATGCTCAAAAATCCCAAGTGGGGACTGCCGGTCAGGCGAACTGCCCTGGATTTGTTTCTCCTGCAAATGTCAAACGATGGGCAGATGTCTGATGCGCTTTTGGCACTGCTTGAAGAAGTGGAAGGAGGGATCATATTCGACCCCGTCGACGACTTGGCCGGCCAGCTTTTGGAAGATGCTTATCCTGAAATTCTTTCACCACGACAGGTGCTTTTCTATTTACGCCCCCCGAAAAGAGCAAATTATTATGGGCCGTACTGCCATTTCTGGACTCGCAAAGTCACGGAGAAGTCGACTGGCAAACAACTTGGCGAACTACTGGATCTTCTGGTAGACCTCTTCAACCGGTCGCCAGAGGAATTTTCGCGGAAGTTCGACCAGTTCAATCATCTGCGCGACCTTCCGGAGCGATGGCTCGAGTATTACCTGACACATTTTCGAGATGAACTCGACCCATACCGCCTACTCCATTGGCTGGAAGCCATTTGCCCGAGCCGAAACCACGCCTCCAGAGGCAATGTCACCACATGGTTGTCAGGCCACCCTGACACGCTGTTGGAACTTTATGACTTGGGAATCAAACAGTGTGAAAAATCGGAGAAAAAGCCTGACGAAACTGACCTCTGCATGCACCGTGCAATGGAGCGGTTTGCGGATGTCGGTTGGCCGCAAGACTTCGGCACCTGGTGCCTTAAGAGGGCCATCGCCACGAAAAACCCCGAAGTCGCCCGACACCTTATACGGCGGACAGCGTCTTGTGTACATGACCGCTTTTGCAATATCGGATTGTCTCGGGAAATCGTTGAGGATCGCTTATCCACAAGACCCGAACTTCTTGAGGAATTCATAAAGCATCAGACCGACGCGATCCCGAGCGATGTCTTGGCAAAACAGCGGCAAGACAAATACACCGCCGAACTTCTAGAGCGCCAGCAAAAATGGCATGCCAAGATCAAGCCCATGGAGAAAAATCTGCGGGAAAATCGGTGTCGTCCTGGTGCCCTTCACGAACTGGCCGTCGCATATTATGGCGGCTACAGGGATGTCTCGGGCGACACGCCAGAAGAACGGCTGAAAGACCTCCTCGGCAAAGACGAGAGCTTGATCGAGGCAGTGTTGCAGGCATTCCGGATGTCGATTGATCGAGAAGACCTGCCGAGCGCCGGGGAAGTCATCCGCCTCGGAATTGAAAGAAAGGCCCACCTGCTATCTTATCCGTACATGGCGGGACTTCACGAAATCAGCAAGGCATCTCAGGACAAGAGCCTCTCGATCGGTGAAGAACAAATGCGTCTGGCTCTCGCCATCCACTACATGGTGCCTCTATGGCCTCTCTCCTCTCGCACCGGAGACGAGACCCCGCAGTGGTTCCTTTCACTGTTGCGGGTCCGGCCCGATGTGGTCTCGGACATCCTCGTCGAGACCACACGCGAGAAATTCCAAGGCAATGCGGATTCCGTCAGCGGGCTTTACGAATTGGCGTATTCCCCTGACTACAGGAAAGTCGCCCGTACGGCATCACTGCCCTTGCTGAAAGCCTTCCCCGTACGCGGTCATAGCCGATGGTTGCAGAATCTGGATCACCTGTTCATTGCCGCCCTGCTCTATTGCGAGAAAGAAGCCCTACTCGACATCATCGAAAAAAAACTCTCCTACAGCAGCATGCATGTCGGGCATCGGATTCGCTGGCTTGCCGCCGGTCTTTTCACGGCTCCAGAGAAGTACCGGGAGCAACTGGAATCCTATGTCGCCGGAAATGAGCCCCGAATCCGGGCTCTCGCGGAAATCATGACCAGCAGGTTTCTTGGCACCTTGCCCGACTCCCCGAGCGTTTCCGTCCTGTCCCTTCTGATTCGCCTGCTGGGGTCTTCGTATGGCCCGTACTATTACGATGCCGACGATTCCTCAATGATGGCATGCCCGGTCACGCTTGGCATGGACGCCGCCCACAGCATCCGGTTCTTTTGCGAACAACTGGCCCAAATTCCAACATCAGAGGCAACCGAATCGCTTGAATCGCTTCTGGCGGAAGAGGAACTTCGTGCGTGGCATTCCAACCTGATTGATCTGACGTACCAGCAGAAAATTCTCCGGCGTGAAGCTGAATTTCTCCATGGCAATGTCAAGGAAGTCCTTCAGGTCATCGAAAATGCCTCCCCCGCGAATCCCACCGACCTGACGGCCGTCGCAATGATGAAACTTGAGGAAGCCGCGAAAGACATCCGCGACGGAAACACGTCCGACTGGAAAGCGTACTGGGCCGGAAAGGAAAGTGAAGCAACTCCACAGCATGAAGACTTCTGCAGGGACCGGCTGCTCTCCAAACTGAGGCCGTTATTGGCTCCTCTGGAGGTCGACGCGCAACCGGAAGGCCGCTACGCCAACGAAAAACGCTCAGATATCCGATTCTCCTGCAACGGATTCAACGTACCGATGGAAATCAAGAAAAACAATAGTCGCGATTTGTGGACTGCGGTCCGGAATCAACTAATCGCGAAATACATCCGCGGCCCGGGAACCGACGGCAACGGAATCTACCTCGCCCTGTGGTTCGGAAAGGAGTTCTGCAAAGCAACCCCGTCCGGCATCCGACCGGAAAGCGCCAACCAACTCAAGCACTGCCTGCTTGAGACACTCTCTAGGGATGAACGGCGCAAGATCAAGGTTTGCGTGGTTGATGTCTCAAGACAGTCCTGACTCCTTTCAACCAGATAGGGCGAAATCTCCGTTAAGAAAATGTGTCTTTCGACAGACGGCGTATGATATGCCCCTTTGAAAGCGAAAAACTCCGTCGTGACCGAGACAAGTAAACAAACCCACACAAAGGCTCGGGAATCGAGATCGCCTTCAATTCTCAATCCATGCTTCACCGGCTGGGAAGATTACCGGGAGCGATCCACCCGGCCCACAGGAGATTTCGTGGAGATCGTACTAGGACTTCGCCGCCACAACTTGCCCGTGGAGAAGCGCAAAGGTTTCGGCTGATGCGTGCCGCCCAACCACGGATTCGGGTAACCCGCCGGGCAAGTCGTGCAATCCCCGCACGGAAAAATCCTTGTCGGGTGTACGTCAGATTTGTTAGATTTTCCTTCATCAGGCCGCCTTTAGGGGTCGCGATTTCGGTTTGAGCCCGGTAGATTGGGCATTTTCGTCTGATAATGAATCCTCTATCAGATCGGTTGCCG
>Ga0209544_1001320_pt1 | contig 27866 bp, 14 predicted proteins | sample MesohylPK_FD_187297 | JGI IMG/M metagenome (GOLD analysis project Ga0209544, IMG submission 187297) | Host-associated microbial community of the marine sponge Aplysina aerophoba from Gulf of Piran - sponge mesohyl, lysed by proteinase K... | ecosystem: Host-associated > Porifera > Sponge >...
CTCCTGCTCGGCTACACGCCGCACATGCACCTGCGAGGCAAGTCGGCCCGTTACGTGGCGAAGTACCCGGACGGCACGGAGGAGGTGCTGCTCGACGTTCCGCGCTACGACTTCAACTGGCAGACGCACTACAAGTACGCTGCCGGCGGCAAGCGGATTCCGGCCGGTACCGAGATCGAACTGACGATGGCCTGGGACAACTCGGCCGACAACCCGGCGAACCCCGATCCGACGAAGACCGTGGTCTACGGCGGTCCGACGACGTCCGAGATGATGTTCGGCTTCGTGTCCTACGCGGACGCCGAGCCGAACTACAAGCCGTCCGAGACGGGATTCCTCGGCGGCCAGCGGTTCAATCGCGGCGCCTTCAAGAAGCTCGTCAAGGAGCGCTTCGACGTCGACTGGGACTCGCTCAGCGAGGAAGAGCAGGGCAAGATCTTCCGGCGCCTTCGCCAGCAGCAGCGTCGGAACGCGGAGAGTGAAGGAAGCGAAGGAACGGTCAGCGGCGGCGAGTAGCGCCGGCGATCCAGTCGCTTCGTGCAATCGACAACCCCGCCCCGGCTTCAGCCGCGGCGGGGTTTGTCCTTGTGGGGACTAGCGGAGCCGGTCCTACTGGGTGCGCCGGCGTCCCCGCCGGCATCCGCCGCAGGCGGCTTCCGCCGACCGGCGCCGCGCTAGCGGAGCCGGTCCAGCAGCCCGGTAGCCCGTGACGTGGTCCGCATGACGGCGGCCCTGACGGCCTTCTCGTTCGCCAACACGGTCACCCGTTCCCGCGCGCGGGTTACGGCGGTGTAGAACAACTCCCTCGCGTTGACGCGCGACTCCGCGGCGCCAGGTACGAAGACGACCTCCTCGTACTCCGAGCCCTGGGCGCGGTGAACGGTGAGGGCGAAGAAGCTCTCGTGCTGCGGCAGACGGGAGGGCGAGACTAGGTAGCGCTCGCCGTCGCGGTCGAGGTCCGGGAACCAGACCCGGGTGCGGCCCGAGTCGGTGGGCAGGACGACGCCGGTGTCGCCGTTGGAAAGATTCGTCTGCCGGTCGTTGCGGCTGACGATGATCGGACGCCCGACGTAGAAATCGTCGTGCTCGGTTTTGCGTCCCAACTCGGTGAGGCGGCGCTCGACAAGGCGATTGAAGCGGTCGGTGCCGAACGGGCCTCGCCGGTGGCTGCACAAAACACGCCTGGCGGGGAAAGGAGAGGCGCGCTCGGGGTCAGCCTCGAGAGCGGCCATGTGCTCGTTCCACTCCGTCGCGCATTCCCGCGCGAACTCGTCGAAGGCGGCCTCGTCCTCGAGCGGCAGCAGTCCGGTCTCGCCGTCGCGTCCGTCCTTGAGCAGTTCGATTGCGCCGTCGACGTTCCCGGCGACCACGGCCTGCGCGAGGCGTCCGATTCCCGAGTCGGCCCTGAAGCGGTAGTTCTTCCTGAGCGTCGTCACGCAGGCGCTCAGGGGTCCTCGTTCTCCGGCCCGGCAGAGATCGCTGAAGACCGAGCCCGGCTCGACCGAAGACAACTGATTCGCGTCGCCCAGGAGGATCAACCGGCAGTGCTCCGGTAGCGCGGTCGCAAGGCGGACCATCAGCGACAGGTCGGCCATCGAGCACTCGTCGACGACCAGAGCGTCGAGGCGGTTCAATCGGCTGGTTCGGCTTGCCAGCAACCGGTGAATCGTCCACGCCTCGGCTGGGAACTCGTGCAGTCCCGCCACCCCGCGCAGCGGACTTTCGCCGAGCTTTCCGCGCACGGACTCCTGGATGCGCGAGGCCGCCTTGCCCGTCGGCGCCGCGAGGCCGATCCGCCGCGGGTGGGCGGAGCCGGTCGCGACGAGAACGGCGATCAGCTTTGCCGCGAGCGTCGTCTTCCCGGTGCCGGGGCCGCCGGTGACGATGCACAGGCGCCGTTCCAGCGCCGTGCGCAGCGCGGCGACCGCTTCGGCGGTTCGATCTTCGCGGTCGTCGAACACCCGCTCGATCGCGGAACGGGTGGCGGGCCCCGGTCCGCTGTCTCCGGCGAGTTCGATCAACCGCGCGGCCAGCCGGGCTTCGGCGTCGAACAGCCGGTGCAGGTAGAGGCGATCCTGGTCCATGACCAGGGGGCGATCAGCAGCCAGGGTCTCGCCGGCAGCGACGACCGGGCTGCTGGCCAGCGCCTCCAGGAGGGTTGCGTGCCGGGGCAGTGCGATCGCCCGCAGTTCCGGGGCCAGCACCTCCGCCGTTCGGCTCGAGTCGGGCTGCTCGACGAGGGCGGCGATCGGCTTGCCGGCCGCGCGCAGGTCCAGGCAGGTGTGACCGTTCCGATGGACCGCGCTTGTCGTCGCGGCCGCGAGCGCCACGTCGTCCCCGGCGCCGAAGTCCGTCATCAGCCGGGCGAAACAGCGGTCGATGTCGGCGAAGACGCCGGCCTGGGTCAGGGCGTCGATCTGGGCGTGCCCGCTCATGGCGCTTCGCCGAAGCATCCGTTGATCGCCTCGATGCAGGCTCGGGACGGCCGGTGTCGGAACACTCCGCTTCCCGGGACGTTCGGCCTCATGCCGCGCAGGAAGAGGTAGAAGGCGCCGCCGATGTCGCGGTCGTAGTCGTACTCCGGCAGTCGCAGGCGCAACAGGCGGTGCAGCGCGGTCAGGTACAGGAGGTACTGGAGGTGATAGCCGTGGTGGCGCATCGATCGGGCGATCCTCTCCTCCGAGTAGGCCGCGAGGTCGGGGCCGAGCCGGTTCGACTTGTAGTCCATGACGTACCAGCGGCCGTCGTGCCGTGCTGTGAGATCGATGAAGCCGTGCAGGAAACCGTTGATCTCCGCGTCGTCGTCGGGAAGCCGATGGTCGTAGCCATGCTCCTCGAGGCAGCGCCCGAGTTCCGTGCAGTTGAGGGTCGCTACCGGCAGGTGGAACTCCATCTCGGTGATCGGTTGCTCGAGGTCGGAGAGCCGGAACACACCGCCGGCCTCGCCGGGCCGCGCGAGCGGCGTGTCGAGAGCGTTCTCGACCAGTGCTGCCGCAGCCTGCAGCCATTTGTCGTGGAAGCCGTAGCGGGGGAGGATGGCCCGGCAGATCTGCTCCAGGTCGGCCGTGTCAGGGTCGCCTAGATAGCGCTCGAAGATCTCGTGCAGGCAGTTGCCGGTTCGCCCGCCGCTGGGGAGGTTGAAGATCGTCTCCGCTTCCTCGTCCGGCGGCTCGGTCGGAGTCTCCGGGTCCTCCATCACCGTCGCTTCGTCGTGATCCGGAAGTTCTACCTCCTCGCGGTCGCGTTCGGGCGCGCCGGCGCCCATCGACAGCGCGGAGTAGCTGGTCCGCTGCCGGATGAGTTTGAGCTTGCCTTCGAATGTTCGGGCTGCGAGGGGTTCGGCTTTGCCGGCATCGGCGCTTGCCTGAGTCGCGAGGGGCTCAGACTCGATTTCCCGGACCGACATCGCTCCGGGCGCCCGCTGAGCGAACTGCTGGACTTCGGTCCGCCACTCGGCGGCGCTTAGACCCCTCACGTAGCTTGCGTTGTCGTCCAGTGCCTGGGCGCCCTGCTCCTGGCTTACCTCCGGGTCGCCGTGGAGAAGCCATGCCATCGGCGCGTACTCGGCCTGGCCGTCCAGGGCCCAGGTCACCACGCAGCGGTACTGGGCGCGGGTCAGCGCCACGTAGAGCAGACGCAGCTCGTCGGCGTGCTCTTCGACGCGTTCGCGGGCGTAAGCCTCGTCCGACGGACGGAGATCGAGCACCGGCGTCTCGCGGCCCGGGTCGTAGTACTCGGCCGTGGGCGCTCTTTGCCGGCCGGCCGGGGGCCGGCGTCCGTCCCACGCGAAGGGATAGAAGACGACGGGGAACTCGAGCCCCTTGGCACGATGAACGGTGACGATCTTCACCAGGTCCTCGTCGCTCTCGAGGCGAAGCTGGGCCGTTTCGTCGCCAGGCCGGGACTCCGCCCTCGATTGCTGGAACCAGTCGAGGAGGCCCTGGCGCGATGGACGGTTTCTGGTCTCCGCTTCATGAAGCAGGTCGGCCAGGTGAAGGTAGTTCGTCAGTCGGCGCGGCCCGTTCGGGTAGGCGAGCAGGTTCGCGGAACAGTCGGGGTCGCCGGCGAAGAGAATGCGGCGCATGAGCGTCGCGATACCTCGCTCTCGCCAGACGTCGGACCACTCGCGGGCGAGACTCCGCCATTGGTCCCAGAAGTCGTCGTCGTCCTGCAGTCCGGCCAGTTCCTCCATGCGGAGCCCGAACAGATCGGCGGCCAGTGCCCCGCGAAGCAGCGGAGTGGCACGGTACTCCGACTCGTCGAGGCACAGCGCGCGGAGAAGGCGATAGAGGGCGTCGGCTTCCGCCGAGTCGAAGATGCTGTCCGTGCCGAGTTCTACGCTGTCGGCGCCGAGTGCCCTCAGGGCCTCGGCCACGGCCTTGCCCTGATCGCCCTTGCGGACGAGCACGGCAAGATCGCCGGCCTTAAGACGCTTGCTCCCGTCGCGCCCCTGCAGCATGGCCCGGCCGTCCTTTCCCTGCGCGATCAGCCGGGCGATCTCGCGGGCGCATTGCTCCGCCGCCAGCCGGGTGGTCTCCGGCTTGGTCCGCTTGTCGCCCTCCGCCTTGGGCATCAGGACGAACTGGAACGGGGCCGGGTCGTCTCCCTCGTCGTTCACGACGAGGGAGACGCCACGGCGGTCGGCCGGCGCCGAGGCCGCGAATGCGAACTCGGAAAGCACGAACGGCCTCGGCCGGGCGAAGACCTCGTTCACGGCGCGAATCAGCCCGGGCGTGGAGCGGTAGTTGTCTTCGAGGCTGAGCGGTCGGCTGGCCGCGGACAGGCGGTCCTGCGCCTCCAGGTAGGCGAACACGTCGGCGCCGCGGAAACGGTAGATCGACTGCTTCGGGTCGCCGACGACGAAGAGGCGCCCGTTCGCGGCGTCGCCGTCGCCGGGGAAGACCTTCCTGAAGATCTCGGCCTGGAGGCGATCCGTGTCCTGGAACTCGTCGATCAGGGCGACCGGGTAGCGGGAACGGATGCGCCGGGCGAGTTCTGTGCCGCGGTCCCCGGTCAGAGCGCGGTGGAGTTCCACGAGCAGCGCGTCGAAGCCGAGGCGCCGGTCGATCCAGGAGTTGTGATGCAGGGTGTTCCTGACGTCCTGGAGGAGGCTGTGACGCTGGCCCGCGAGCCAGAGCCGGCCGTACTCCTCGCCCAGTTGGCCGGCGCGTTCGAAATCGTCGAACAGTGGGACGGGCGGCGCCGGGTTGCTCTTGTAGAGGCCCTTCTTGAGGGCCGTGGTTCCGAAGGCGCGGACCAGGTTCGGCGCCAGTTCCTTCGGGGCCCCGGCGTCGAACGCTTCGATGACCGTCCGGCCGCGAACCGCCACGCCGTTCCGGTTCGTCTTCGTCCAGCGTTCCGGGTCGGCCACTTCCAGGAACGCCTTTCGCTGGCCGGGGTCGGACCAGGCGTGCTGGGCGCGGCTCAGCGCTTCGAGCCACTCGTCCCGCTTCGACCGCAGATCCGCGTCCGCGCTGTCGGGAGAGCTTGCGCCGCGGATTTCCTGCCGCTTCGCGTGGTGGCCCGCGACCCAGGCCGTCGTGTCCTCGTCGGGGACGAAGCTCTCCGACTTCGCATACTCGAGGAGCGCGATGGGCTCTCCGGTCATCCGGCGTCGCCAGAAGTCGCGCGTTCCCGCGGCCACGGCCAGTGCGTCGTCGCCGCTCACGCCGAACGAGAAGGGCGTGCCGGCGTGGAGGGCGAACTCCAGCAGGGCCCGCTGGCAGAAACCGTGGATCGTCGTGATGTTCGCCCGGTCGAAGTCGCGAACGGCGTCCCGGAGCCGGGTCAGCGCGTCGGCTTCTCGGATCCCGAGGCGCCGCCAGCATGACCACAGGTCGCGTGCCTGCTGGTCGGCCGGAGCGCCCCGCTCGGCGACCGCCCGCCGGGCCGCCTGCAGGGTTCGTCGCACGCGGGTGCGCAGTTCGCCGGCGGCGGAGATCGTGAAGGTCACGACCAGGAGGTCGTCGATGGCTCGGTGCTCTTCGACGATCAGGCGTGCCGCCAGCGTGGTCAGAGCGTACGTCTTTCCGGTTCCGGCGCTCGCCTCGATCAGGAGGTCGGCGTCGAGGGGCGCGCTGAAGGCGTCGCGGCGATCTCGTCCGGCGGTCACGCAGTTGCCTTCCTGAGCGGTCCGAGCAGGCGCCGGGCCAGGTTCTCGAACTCGTCACACTGGGGGTCGTCGCCGAAGATCATCCGGTGGCAGGCGTCGTTGCCTTCGCTGAAGCTCATGCGCGACCAGGCGTTCTGAACGTTTGGGCCCCAGGCTTCTTTCGCCGTCCACTCCCAGGAGGTGCGGGCAAAGAACGGCAGCGGCCGCCGCCGGCTGTCCCGCCAGACCTCGATCCAGTCGCTAAGGAGAGCCCGGGCTTCGTCGGGCGCCGGACCTTCGAGGCGGACCGTCTCGACGTTCCGTCCGCAGCCGAACAGATGAGCCGCAGCCGTCCGCTCCCGTTCGGAGATCAGCGCCAGCAGCCGCAGCCAGGACGCGATGCGGTCTTTCGGGCGCAGGCTGCCGACTCGCCAGAAGAGCAGTTCGTCGCTTCCTTGATGAAACTGCTCGACCGCGCCGGTCAGGCGGACGTTCCCGAACCCGACCTCCACGCTGTGCCGGGAGGCCGCGCGATGTTTCCCGAACCGCTCGAGCGCCTGTTCGAGTTCCGCGACCTGGGCCGCGGACTGCCGGTGCTGGACGCGCCCGAGGTTCTCCGCGGGCAGCAGACCGCGGGCCGCCGCCAGTTCGATCGATCGTTCGCCGTCCAGTTCGCCGGCGCCTCCGGCGAGATCGCTCTTGAGTTGCCAGACCTCGAGGGGGTTCAGGTCGAGAGGCTCGTCGCTCGCGACTTCCTCGTCGCGGGTATCCAGCATCCCGCCCAGCCGGTAGCGGAAGAAGTGCTGCGAGGGACTGGCGGCGAAGCGAACGAGGTCCTCCAGTTCGAGTTCCACCGGAGCGTCGGCCTGTTCGTCGGCGGCGACTTCGCCGGCGAAGCGGCTGGGTTCCTCGCCCCGGGTCTGAAGGGCTGTGGCGGCCTCCAGCATGGGCTGGGAGTAGCTGAACAGGGCGGGCGCGTCCGACTCGAAGTACCTGCGGCTGAACGGTTGCAGGGGGTGCTTCGTTTCCCAGCGATCGGGTTGGTCCGGTGCCCGCATCGCACGGAAGCGGCTGTTCAGGTAGTCGGTCAGTTCGCTCACGACGACCGACGGTGGAATCGGATTGTCCTCCTGCAGATCTCTGCCGGTGTAGGTCAAGAGGAAGCAGTTCCGGGCCGCGAACAGGGCCTCGAGGAAGGCGAAACGGTCCTCGTGGCGGGGATCCCGGTCGCCCGGCCTTGGCGCTTCGCGGTCGAACAGGTCGGCCTGGAAGTCGAAGGGCTCGGGTGCCGGCCGGCGCGGGAAGGCGCGGTCGTTCATCCCGATGGCGCAGATCACCCTGGCTGGAAAGATCTGCCCGGAAACCAGGCCGGCGACCGCGATGCCGTCGGCCAGCCTCGGCGCCGAACGCGCGGACTTTGCGGCAAGGTCATTCAGCGCGTCTCGCAGAACGGAGAACGGGATCGACCCCGTGTTGCCGGCCCGCCGGCACTCCTCGTGGAACTCGTCGATGAGCCGGGAAACGGTGTTCACTTCCCTGACCGCTTCGGCGCCGGCGCGGAACTCGGTGCTGAAGAAGCGGCCGAGGATGTCCTCCTGGAGGCGGTCCGTCCAGCCGTCGGCGTCGTCTTCTATTCCCGACCAGCCGCTCAGCTCCTGGACGAATTCGCAGTAGCGGTGGAAGCGGCCGAGCAGTTCGTAGTCGCCGGCGCCGGCATGAAAGCCCCAGCGATCCAGGGCGCTGGGGGTCACCTTGTCGACCAGCACGTGGCCTTCTTCGACTGCGTAGCCGAGCAGCAGCCGGTCGAGGCCGCGACGCCAATTGTGGTTCGCGGAGGCCGGCACCTCGAGTTCGGCGCGGTGGTCTCCGTCGATGCCCCACCGGATCCGGGACTCGGCGACGGCGCCCCGGATCGTGGCAAGTCCCGTGTCGTCGATCCCGAAGCGGGCACGCACGGGCGCCGCGAGCAGCGGTGCCAGGACGTCGTTCGCCGTGTAGCGGGAGTCGGGCAGTTCCAGGAGATCGAGAAAGGCGGTCAGGCCGGCGCCTTCCTTGAGCCTCCGTCTGCCGACGCTGACGCCGATCCGGCCTGCCGAGCGGAACACCGCCTCGACCAGTGGCGCGTAGGTGTCCAGGTCGGGCGTGAGCACGAGCACGTCGGCGGGCTGGATGTCCGGATGGTCGTCAAAGAGGCCCAGCAACCGGTCGTGCAGGACCTCGACTTCGCGGGTCGGGGAATGGCAGACGTGGATCTGGATCGAGTCGTCCGGTTCAACCGATTCGTCGTTGGCTGCTTCGACTCGCGAGCCGCTGCCGAGAATGTCTTGCTGCACGGCGGACAGGCAGGAAGCGTCGCCTGGTGTGTCCTTTGCCGCGGGACGGTCCACGACGACGATGTCGCCCCCTTCGATCTGGAGCTGTTCCCGCAGGTCGCGTGCCGACCCGCCCCAGGCATCGAGCAGTTCGTTTGCCTTGTCGCCGTCCTCCGGACCGGGCGAACCGGTCCAGAAACGCCGGCTCGGACTGAGCAAGTACAGGTCGACGTCGAATACCTGCGCGGCGAGGCGCAGTACCTCGACGTAGGTGGGCGACAGCGCAGCGACATGGAAGAAGCTCACGCGCTTCCTCCGGGTTCCCGCAGTGCGTCCGGCGAGTGCTTCCCGGTAGCGGTCGATCGCGTCCACCCAGTGCTGCGGCTCGGCGTCCGCGGCCGCCAGATCCGCCCAGAGCCGAGCGTGCCAGCCGTCTTCCGATCCCCTCTGCCAGGCGCGGATGCTCTCCGGCCGGTACACGCGGCAGCGGTCGTAGGCGACGGCGAGCTGGTCGGCCAGTTCGAACCGCTTGCGTGCGTCGCCGTCCTCGAGGTAGCGCGCGATCTCGTCGTCTCCCGTCCACTCCGCGAGAAGGTCGAAGATCCTCCACCGCAGGTAGGGCGGCCCGTACACGGATTCCCCGGTCAGCGCCTTTACTTCCTCGCGCATGGCCACCCAGGCGAACTCGGCCTGCAGCTCGACTTTCAGGTGGGCGGCGACGCCCAGGTGCGTGGCCAGTTCGAGCCGAAGCCACTGCCCGAGCAGCGGGTCCGGCACGACGATGCGCTCCGGCTCGAGCGGTTGCGCGGGATTGCGGTCCATCTCCTCGGCGAGCCACGCCGCCAGCGTCTCCAGGCGGTTCGAGGCGTGGAGACGGATCGCGGTGCCGGGCCGGTCCGGGAGCAGGGAGAGTTGCTCGGCCGTCGGGTTCCGCATCGCGTGATTGTAGGCCGCTTCGCGCGGCTGCTAGGGTGCCGGAGCGCAGTCTGATTCTTCAATCGCGAAGAGGAACATCGCGGCAAGGTTCTGAGCACACATCAGAACGCAGGCAGTTCAAGGGAAGGGAGTGCGAATCTCCCACCGCCCCGCGACTGTGATCCGGACGAAAACCGGCGATAACCACTGTCCCGAAGAGGGATGGGAAGGGCCGGCCAGTAGGACGAAGGTGAGTCAGGAGACCTGGCTGTCTGCCGAGGCAACAACGCTCCGCCGGCCCCGGAAGGGTCGGTCGGAGCAGGAATCCCTAAGGGGGAGGAAGGCCCGAATGAACGACAAGAGACGCAGCGAGTTCGCTCGCAATGGCGGCGGCGTGCGCCGCCGCAACCGGCGGTGGATGCCCGGAGTCGCGGCAACGCTTCTGCTGGCGCCGGCGGCGGTAGCCGGCCACCAGGACGACGAAGCCGAAGAGAAGACGCCGGTCCTCGAGGAAGAGATCGTAGTCAGCGCGAACCGCTACGAGGTGCCGGCTTCGGAGGTTGGCAGCTCGGTCACGGTGATCGACGGCGAGGAGATCGAACGGCGCAACCCGGTGGCGGTGCTCGACCTGCTTCGCACCGTGCCGGGCACCGAGGTGACCCACGCCGGCGGCCCCGGCAAGATCGCCACGGTCCGGGTGCGCGGCGGCTCGGGCGCGCAGGCCCTGATCCTGGTCGACGGCGTGCGGGTCAACTCGGTCACCGGCGGCACCGTCGACTTCGCCAACCTGCTCGCGGCCAACATCGAGCGCATCGAGGTGCTGCGGGGCCCGCAGGCGACCTACGGTTCCGAGGCGATGACGGGAGTGATCAGCATCACGACGGGCCGCGGCTTGCCTGGTTGGCGACTGAACGTGACGGGTGAAGCGGGCACACACAACCACCGTCGATTCGAACTGGGCCTTTTGGGCGCGGCGGGGCCCTGGGACTACAGCGTCTCGGGGACCGACCTGAGCACGGACGGAGTGTCCCACCGCGCGATCGAGGGCGGTGCCGTGGAAGACGATCCGTTCGAGAACCGGACCTACAGCACCCGTTTGGGTGCCGCCTTCCTCGATGACGGCCGGGTTGACCTGCGTGTCCGTTCCTACCGGGGCGACACCGCGGTGGACGGCTTCGGTCTCGAGGACCTGAACGCGATGGCCGGGCAGGACGAGGACACGGTGGCCCTGACGGTGGAGAAGGATCTGAGCTCGTTCTGGCGGCAGACGGTGCGCGTCGGCCAGACCGAGGGGACACTGCTCGGCACCGATCCGGACACGATCTGGAACAACTACGAGATCCGTTCCGAGATTCGTCAGATCGACCTGCAGTCGGACATCACCCTGGGAGCGGACAACGTGCTGAACCTCGGCTTCGGGACGGAGAAGCGGCGGGGTCTGAGCGTGGGCACTTTCGACGAGGAGGCCGACCTCGACTCGTGGTTCGTGCAGGACCAGTGGTCGATCACGGACAGTGTTCACGTCACTGCCGCCATTCGGGGCGACGAGCACTCGACCTTCGGGTCCGAGACGAGCCATCGGGTCACGATGTCGGGCGGCTGGAGCGACGGCCGCGGTCGCGTGCACGGCAGCTACGGCACCGCGTTCCGGGCCCCGAACTTCAACGAGCTCTACTTCCCGTTCTCCGGCGATCCGAACCTGCTGCCGGAGACCACCGAGGGCTTCGACGTCGGGGTGCAGCAGCGCATCGGCGGTTCGGGCGTGACGGTCGATCTGACCTGGTTCGACATCGACTTCGACCAACTGATCGAGTTCGACCTGACCAGCTTCACCTTCGGCAACGTGGCCCAGGCGAGTTCGACCGGCGCGGAGTTCACCCTTCGGTACCGCCCGGACATCAGGGCGAGCCTCGAGTTCTCGCACACCTACAACCGGACGGAGACCAAGGCGACGGGCAACTTGCTGGCCCGACGTCCGAAGTACCGCACGACGGCGGTCGCGCAGGTGCAGCCGACGGACCGCTTCGCCGCGGCCCTGATGGCGGCGTTCGTCTCCGACCGGATCGACTCGGACGGTGCAGCCATGGACGACTACACGAAGGTCGATCTGCACGCCAGCTACACCCGTTTCCTCTGGCAACCCTTCGTCCGCATCGAGAACGCCCTCGATGAGGGCTACTTCGAGGTTCCCGGCTTTGTCACGCCAGGCCGCACCTTCGTCGTCGGCGTCAGGCTGCTGCGTCGCTAGCGGGGAAGCCTCGCTCCCTGATCTCCAGACGGGCTATCGTCGGTTCTCGATGGTCAAGCTGCTGAGAGCGATCTACCGGCGATCACACGCGGCTCTGTTTGCGGGTCTGCGCCGGCTGGGCTGGAACGTCGCGCGAACTGCCGACTTCTATTCGCCGCTTCCCGTCTTGTCAGAGGTGGTGGCGACTCGGGAGCTGTGGGACAGGCCGAGCGACCTGGTGGGCGTATGCTACGACCTGGAGGCGATGAAGCGGCTGCTCTCGGCGTTGGTCGAGGTGCACGGCGGCGAGTTCGAGGCGTTGCCGCCTCACAGCGAGATCAGGGCGCTGGGCTACGGGCCCGGGTTCCCGGTGATCGACGCCCTGACGACCTATCTCATGGTGCGGGACCTGCGGCCCGCTCGATACGTGGAGATCGGCTCGGGTCTTTCGACGTACTACGCGTGGCTGGCGGCGGCGGCCAACGGACGGGAGGGTAGTCGCTGCGAGATGACCTGCGTGGACCCCTTCCCTACGGGCCGGCTGAGCGAGCTGGAGGAGCCGCCGGTGAACGCGGTGGTTTCCAAGGTGGAGGCCGTGGATCTCGGGCTGTTCGAGACCTTGAATACCGGCGACGTGCTGTTCATCGACTCGACCCACGTGCTCAAGCTCGGCGGAGATGTCGCGTTCCTGTTTCTCGAGGTCCTGCCGCGGCTGCGGCCGGGCGTCGTGGTCCACGTTCACGACATCCACTTCCCGTACAACACGCCCTACCCGGCGGAGCAGTACGTCTTCCGCGCCAAGTGGCCGCTCTATCGCACGGAGGCGATGGTGCTGCAGGCATTCCTGAGCTTCAACCGCGAGTTCGACATCGTGTTGTCAGCACCGATGATCCGGCACGCCGACGAGCCCTTCCTCGCACGGACGATCCCCGGCTACCGGCCGGTCGAGGTCGAGGACTACGACACTCACTTCGGGTCGATCTGGCTGCGCCGGCGGTTGTTGTCTGAGTAGAGGTCGGACTAGCTAGCCGTTCCTCGCCAGCGGTTCGACAACCAGATCGTCCAGTGCCGGCCGCAGCCGCTCCAGGTGGCGGTTGTCCACGTAGACGATCAGCCGGTACGGCGCGCAGGCGGGCGGGTCGCTGACGAACCACGCGGAGTAGTCGCGGGTGAAGGCGCCGTTCGTTCCCCGGTCGATCTTCTCGGGGGTCACCACGGAACCCTCGTGGAGGACGAGCACGACGGGCTGCGTTTCGTGGAGGTGCTGGTAGTCCGTCTTGCCCCACTGGCCGTGGTACTCGCCGTGGCGGGCGTGGTGGGCAGAGGCGAGGCCGAGCGGATCGTGGATCGTCGTGTCCTGGAGAACCCAGCCGAAGAGTCCGATCGCCTCGGAAGCGGCGATGTCGCTCGGCTCGAGGTGGGGTTGAAGCCGCGTGGCCATGAACCGGTAGCAGTTCGCGATCGGGTGGTACTCGACACGTGGAGCGGGTGAGGGTTGCCATGGGCTGCGGCTGAGCATGAACACGGCGCTCAGGGCCAGCAGGGCGAGAACCCAGGTCGCCCGGCGCCGCCGGCGGCCAGGGTGATCCCAGTCTTCGAAGGTCGCAGACAGGCCGAGGGCAAGTGGGGCTGCGAGTACCGGCAGGAAGACGATGAGTAGCCGGTAGTGGGGCATCCAGTCGCCGCCGTTGACGAGCACGGCCGGAATCTCGGCCGCCACGACAAACAGGGACAACCACAAGGCCCGGTTCTTCGGCCTGAGGATGAGCGCGATTGCGGCGCCGAGGATGAACGGCGCGTGCGCGATCTCGAAGCGGACGGCGTACGAGAGGCCGGCGAGGAGATTCTCCAGCAACGTCTCAGGTCCCGCGGAGAACGCGGACTTGGCGGTGACCGAGTTCGGCAGCAGGGCTCCGTAGTAGGTGAGTCGCCAGATCGACGCGGCGCCGACGATCGCGAGGGCGGCCGCCGCGGTCGGGATGGCGCGTCGGAGGGCGCCGGATGCGAGCGAGACGCCCGCGAGCCCAGAAGGGAGACTCTCGGTGGAGGGCCTGACCGATTCGCTGTCTTGCCCGGGAGCACCAAGGGCCTGGTAGGCGAGAACGAGCGGAAGGATGAGCAGGCTCTCCGGTCGAGTAAGGAACAGCAGCCCCAGCAGAGCGCCGATCAGCCTGGCGTCGGCGTCCTCGACGGTTTTGCGAGCGACGAGGACGACCAGGAACGCGAACAGGCCGCCTTCGAGCCCGTTGGCGGCGACGAGCCAGAAGCGACCGTGAACCGCCACCAGGGCGACCGCCGCCAGACACGCGGCGGGTGAGGCGCCGAGGCGACGACCGAGCAGGTACGCCTCCCGCAGCGCGAGCAGGGCGAAGGACACGCCGAGCACGAGCGCCGTCCCCCCGATCGGCAGGCGAATCGTCTCCGCGGCCGCGAGCAGGAGCGTCCACGAGAGGCTGGTTGCCGCCTCGACCCGTTCGCCGAGGTTGAACACCAGGCCGTCACCGGAGGCCAGGTTGCGGGCGTATCGGAAGGTGATGAAGGCGTCGTCGATCGTGCGGATCGGCACGAACAGGAGGGTCAGCAGGGGCAGGGCCGCCACGGATGCGCCGAGGACGTGGAGCGCTCGGCGATCGGTCACGGGGGCGTTCCGCCGTCCGGGTTGCCGGTCGCACCCGCCGGTGCCGTCTGACCTCGCCGGAAGAACCGCCGGTAGTCCGGCAGGAAGCGAAGCGCCAGCAGGCCGCCGCCGAGCGCCGCTGCCGCGACACTGGCGAGCAACCGACTCCAGCTTCCTGTCGGCAGTAGTCCGGCAACGGCGAGGAAGAAGGGCAGCGGCAGCAGGTAGACCTGGGCCAGGCTGGAGACGAGCCGGCGTCTCCTTCCCGCGAAGATGCTGAGTACCTTGAGGAACATCAACAGGCTGCCGAGCCGCAGGAAGTTCGCCCAGGCCATGCCGATCGGGCCCCAGTTGTAGGTGAACAGGAAGCCGAAACCGACGATCGCCAGCATGTTCAGAACCACCGTGGTCAGCCACAGGCGGTCCCGGTTCTGTACCTTCAGCGCTTCGCCGCCGGTCGTGGTGAAGACGTCGACCAGGGGCACCAGGCAGAGAACGCGCAGCAGCGGAACCGTGCCGACCCACTCGGGACCGAGCACCAGTTGGACTGCCTTCTCGGCATTGAAGTACAGGAAGTAGGCGGACAGCACGATCCCGGACAGGAAGACCACCGTCCCGAGCCGCAGCGTCTCCGCGAACTCCGCCGCGTCGTCACGGAACTCGACCAGCGCCGGTAGCAGCGGCCTCGGGGTCACGGTCAACGCGACCAGGAAGGCGAAGTAGTAGGCCTGGTCGTAGTAGCCGACGGAAGTGGTCGTCGAGAAGATCTCGATGACGTAGATGTCGACACGGTGGAAAACCTGAGACGCGGCCCAGACGACGAACAGGTAACGGCTCGCGCGGAGCAGGCCCGGGAGTCGCTGCCAGTCCACGGTCAGCGGGACCTGGCCGCGCGCTCGCCACAGCAACAGGCCCGCGAACAGGGTCGACGCGAGAAGCTCGCCTCCGACGAAGGCCCAGACCCCGGCGCCGAGATTGGCCAGGCCGACCGCGATCAGGCCATACACCAGGCTGCGCAGAATCTCGAAGCCGGCGATCTCCCGGATCCGAAGCCGCCGCTCGAAGAAGGTGCGGTAGACCATGATGACGGCGTCGATGACGATCCAGATCGCCATCGCCCGCAACACCCCGGGCAGGTCCGAATTCAGGGTGGAGAAGACGTTCGCGAGAGCGACCAGCAGGACGGACATCGCTGCGCCGACGCCGACGCTCCAGGCCAGGACGGTGCCGTAGGACTCGCGTGGATCGCGCATCAGGTGATGCGTCAGGCCCACGTCGCGGAGCGCCGAGGCCATGATCACGAACTGCAGCGCGAGCGCGAAGAGACCGTGGACATCCGGCAGGATCAGCCGGGCCAGGATGGCCCGCGCGGCGAAGGCCAGCAGCAGCCGGACCAGCATCGAGCCGTAGGCGCTGATCGAGGAGTGCAGCAGCCGCTGCTTGGCGCCCATCGCTGCCGGATCTGGATTTGGGACGGGTCCCACTAGAGCGCGATCGTACGGTAGCGCAGGCAGCCCCAGAGCCGCCCCAACCGCCAGCCGGCCAGCCAGATCCACCGGCCGCGCGCCGAGCGGAACAGCAGTTGAGGACTGCGCAGCACGAGCGAGCCGAGCCGCAGCAGGCCCGGCAGCACCGGCAGCCGCGGCATGCCACGCGACCGGTAGCTGGTGTAGATGTATACGTTGTAGCGGCCGTAGCGGGCCGCCTGATGGAAGGCGCCGGCGAGCGTCGACGGAAAGCGGACGTGGACGACCGCGTCGGGCGCGAAGACGAGGCGGTGGCCGGCGAGCTGCAGGCGCCAGCAGAAATCGGTGTCCTCCAGCGCGACGTACGACTCGTCGAAGCCGCCCAGGGCTTCGAAGACGTCGCGTCGAACACCCAGGCCGCAACCGCCCGCGTGGTCGAGGAAGGGCGGGTTCGTGTAGCCGGGCAGGCCGTGCTGCTGGGCCGGGTCGCCGTGCAGACGGCGTGCCTGCTGGCCGTTCAGTCGTTCGATCTCATGCCGGCTCGCCGCGGCCTCATGATCGTGTAACTCGCTGAGCAGGCCGTCGATCCAGCCGTCGGCGACCTCGTCGTCCGCGTCGCAGAACAGGAGCACGTCGCCGGTGGCGGCCGCGGCCGCGACGTTCTTCGCGTGAGCGGGACCGCTGCGATCCGCCGCGGGCAGGATGCGAAGTCCGGGCAGCCGGTCGCGGTAGGACTCGACGAGTTCCACGGACCCGTCGGTCGAACCGTTGTCGCCTACCAGGATCTCGATCTCGCCCCGCCAGGTCTGCCGGGTCAGCGCCTCGAGCTGTGCCCCTAGCGTCGCCGCGGCGTTCAGGCACGGGATGACGATGCTGACCCGCTCGATCGCGAAAAGCGGCTTTTCCGTCAATCCAGGTAGCCCATCGCCTCGAGCGCCTTGCGCGCGGCCTCGGTCTGCGGCGTGATGCTTACTGGCGACTCGCGGATCCACTTGCTCAGCCGCCTTCCGAGACGGTCCCTCACGTCCGGAAACTCTTCCGCCACGTCGCGGAGTTGAAGCGGGTCGGACGGCAGGTGGTAGATCTCGATCGAGGACTTCTCGCGCTGCGTGTTCGGGGGGCGCAGGACGAGCTGCCACTCCTGATCCTGAATGCTTCGCAGGTGCCGCTGGTACGCGCCGGCGTCGGCGAAGGCCACGGATTCCGGATCGTCCTCGGTTGGGACCTCTCCAGTAAGGAGCGGCGTCCAGCTCCGGCCCTCGAAGCCCTCGGGCCTCGGCTCTCCGAGCAGGTCGACCAGGGTGGGAAACAGTCCGATCAGTTCGACCGGCTGATCGACACGCGTGCCGACGGTGACCCACGGCTCGCCGACGACGACCAGGGGCACGTGGACGCTGCTGTTGTAGGGCACCGGACCGTGCTCGAAGGGGACTCCGTGCTCGTTCAGTTCCTCGCCGTGGTCCGCGGTCAGCACGAACAGGCTTCCGTCTTCCATGCCGAGGTCGGTGATTTCGTCCAGGATTGCGCCGATCGCGCGGTCCGTCACCAGGACGTTCGCGTCGTACTGGGCCACGTAGTAGCGGAGTTCCCTGCGGTCGCCAAGCGCCCGGCCCTCGGCGCCCGTCAGGTCGACGAGTTCATCGCCCGTGTAGTGCTCGTCGTCGAGGAAGGGGTTCTCGGTTCCCGCCTGGAGTAGATAGGGGACGTGTGGGTCGGTGTAGTGCAGCCAGACGAACAGGCGCTCTTCGGACGCGAGCGAAGCGAGCAGGGGCTCCGCCAACTCGTTCACTCGATCCGCCCACACGTGGCGCCGGAACGCCATCGGCCGCTGCTCGACGGGAAGGTCGTCGATCGCATCCAGGGTCGCCTGGTCCTTCCAGGTCTGCTCGTAGTGGTCGAAGCCGCGGCCCCAGCCGAGTTCCCGGCTGAGGACCGGGTTCGAGATGACCGCGGCCGTGCGGTAGCCCCGTTCCTGGAACCAGCCCGGCAGCGCGACGTAGGACTCGGGAATCGTCTGCGCCGCTTCGTGGATCAGCCCCGTCGTGTGCGGATAGAGGCTCGTGAACATCGAGGCGAAGGATGGCCCCGTCTTCGGCCACTGGACGATGGCGCGCTCGAACACGACGCCTCGCTCGACCCATTCGTCGAGGCGAGGACTCGTGTCCCGCGGGTAGCCATGCCAGCCGAGGTGGTCGGCGCGTAGCGTGTCGACAGTGATCAGGAAGACGCGCCGCGGCGGTTCAGGGCCGGGTTCGGGCGACGGCTCGGGGCCGGCGCCGCAGCCCGGGACAAACAGCAGGAGCGCGAGCAGAGCTGGACACCGCATGGCAACCCAGTGAACGGAATCTACCTTCACGATTCCCGGGGTAGTCCTGTGCCGCACGCTCTCAACCTGCAGGTGCGGACGGCCCGTAGCATGCCAACAGTTCGTGGTTCACCGGCAGAAGCACATGGTCTTTCAACGGCTGACCCCAGCCAAAGATCCCGAAGCGGTACTCTCGCTCCCACCTGAATTCGTCGTTCTTCGTAAACAGGTGCTCGTGTAGTGCGAGTGGCGAGTTCTGCTTGCTGAGCGTCCTCAGGTGCTCGTTGCGCTCGGCTGCAGGCATGTATCGCACCGGGCCGTGAACAACCGTTATCGGGCTCATGGTGGCCCGAAGCGACTCCTCACTGTGGAGCGACTCATACACTTCCCGTATCCTGGGTTTCGACCAAAGGCCGAACGCAGCTCCGAGCATGTAGGCGAAGTGGTCGATGGGACACACAATCGGAGTGGCAGCCTCGACGCCATCGTCACGCCAAACCGGATCGTCAAGACCGTCGGGGGCACTTCCATCGGAAAGCGTTGTGCAGTATATCCAGCATGGGTTGAACGAGACGCGCCCCGGACCTGGCGCAAGAGGGATTTCAGTTCCGTCCGTAGTGCGAAGACTCCCGCCCGAGCGATGGTATGTGAACGACGCTTCGTTCGCGTCTACAGTGTCTTGATAATAGCTCAGCGTTCCGATGCTGAGTCTCAACGACTGAGACGGGGTATGCTTGTGCCGTGTCATCTTGTATAGCTGGCCGTTCGCCGGTGCACCATAGCGCATGTGCAGGACCGAGAAGTCGTGGTCCTTTAGAACTAGAAACTTGTTGTCGCAAGACAAATGGTCCGCCAGTTCGCGTGGCACGGCCGGGTCGTTGTTTATCAGGTCAGTCTCGAACTGGTCAGCCCGCCTCTGCCCACGATAACGCGGCTTCGCGCCGGTGGAGAATGACGTGCCGCGGTCCTTGACGTAGTTGAAGATGAACTCGTTGAACCCTGGGTATCGCTCGCGGGCCATTCGCACCGGAGTATTCACGGAAGCGTCGCAACCCAGGTAGCCGCTGACCACTTCAACGCCTTTGGCACTAAGGGGAAAGAGGTCGACCTGATCCGGGTGGTTGGGAACCTCGGCGACTTCGACATCGTGTGGCGGCTGATTGAGTCCTGGCATGTTCGACGCCGTGGATTCAGACCCCGAACACCTTCATCACTTCGTCGCCCAGGTGGTTGATGACCTTGACGGCGATCCGGCCGGTGGTGGGTTTAGGGAAGGGGCGGGAGGTGTCGCTGTGCAGAGTGGCCCAGGCGTCGGAGTCGATTTCGGCCTTCAGGGTGGTTCTAAGGGACTTGTAAGGGTCGCCGGCGCCTAGAAAGTAGGCTTGACGGACGAAGAAGCTCTCTTCGTTGTAGTCGGTGTCGACGAACCAGCAGGCGATGCCTTCGGGACCGTCGCTGCGGACTTCACCGGCGGAGGGGTCGAAGACGTCGACGCCTTTGATCCTAACCTGTAGCCAGTCGGACTCGCCATTGCGGCCGGTGGCCGGTTCGATGTCGATATCTGGCTCGCCGAAGATCACGAAGAGGTTTGCGGTGTTTGTCTTCTTGAGGTCTTCGGCCATGTGCAGGTCGGCGTTCATCCGGGCCTTTAGGACGGGGACGCGGCCGAGCTTCGTGAACTCGGTGGCGTGGGCTTCGAAGTTGAAAGCGCAGGCGATGAGGGCGTCGAAGCCGGCGTCTGCGGCTTCGCGGGTGGCGCTCACCAGATCCGGGCGGGAGACGGTGCCGAACTCCGGACCGATGAAAACGCCGGCGCTCTGTTCCTTGCCGTCGCCGTCGACGTAGCGGCCTTCGGCGCAGACGAGGTCGCCGGGCCACGGCTCAAGCGACGAGAAGGTGATTCGGCCAGCCTTCCTGGCTTGCTGAACGCCGGAAGTGCGGAGGTTCTCGAGAATCACATGGGCGAACTCGTGGCGGGACACGTCCGCCCCCCCATCGCGGCTGGCACGAGGCTCTGCGACGAGGAGTTCATCGTCTTCGTCCAAGGCGGCCAGGCGATGAGGCGAAACGCTCTCGACGGTAAAGGGGCCGGCGACGCGGACCTTCTTGTTGTCCTGGTAGGGCTTGTCGTAGAGGTGTTCGTACTCGGCGCTCGCGGCAATGCAGGCGTCGATTTCGCGCTGACGGGCGATCCGGGCCCGCCAGAAGCGCTCGTGGGCTTCGTGCGCGGCCTCGTTCCAGTCATTCTTCGGCTCTCGGGGTACTTCCCATTCGAGAAGCTCGTTTACGGGAGCCGACTCCCCCGACGGAAGAGCGACTGCGCTCCCCGGCGGGGCACGGAAGTCGATCTTCTGGCCGTCGCGCCCACCTGTTCCGACCGTGAATGGCGTGGCGTGATCCCGCAGGGCATGGTTGAGATCATTCAGCGCGGCTTCGACGTCTGGTTTCATCCGCTCGTGAATCACGTCGACCTCGGCGTTGTTGGCGATCGACTTGAGCGTTATGTGGGGGACGCGCTCGTACACGAATCCGTGGCGGACGTCGTTGTATGTGGGCGCTTCCGAAGGGCTCTTGCGGGCAAGCGCAGCTTCCTTGAGTTGGCCTTCGCGGCTGTCGGCGAGCAGGTAGTACGGGTAGCGCGCACCCATGATGCGGGCACGGGCGAGAGCGAGTGCGACGCGGGAGGTGTCGATGGTGATCCAGCGGCGACCCCACTGCTCAGCGACGTACGCCGTGGTGCCGGAGCCGCAGGTTGGGTCGATGACGAGGTCGCCGGGGTCGGTGGTCATGAGGATGCAGCGTTGAAGCACCGTTTGCGAGGTTTGCACGACATATACCTTGTCTGCCATGAAGCTGGCACCGACGTCGCCCCAACGATTTGTGACCTTGACTGCCGGAAAATCGTCAAGATAGCGAACATACCCGAGGCGGTTCTTGGTCGCCTCTAGACGTCCGGCGATCTTTAGGCGGTCCATCCCTCGTTCATTCGTCTTCCATCGAACAGAGATCGAAGGTTTGCGAATTCGGCCTGCGAAGGAAACGCCGAACCAGGATGAGGCGCCTTCACCCTTGTCGCGACCTGCACTCTGAGAGGTCAGGTTATCTAGTGAGTAGATCCGCAACTCGCCAGACGCGATTCTCGGATCGTCCGGATGAGTGCGAGAAAGGGGCCGGCTCGATCCATCCGGGTCACGGACTCGGTTGTAGTTCGTACCGCCCTTTTCTCCAGGTCTTTTACGCTTGAATATCGGTCGATACTTGACTCGTGACCTATCCCTCGAATACCACAGAAGGTGGTCAGTCGTTTGCCCAAGGTAGTCTCCTGTTGATCCAGAAGTCTTCGCGAATCCTATTGACGATACAAAGTTCTCGTCGCCGAACACCTCATCCATCAGCGCCCGCACCCGGTGCACATTCTCGTCGCCGATCTGCACGAACACCGACCCGCTCCCGGTCAGCAGATCGCGTGCCACGGTCAGACGATCCCGTAGGTAGGTCAGGTACGAGTGAATGCCGTCCCGCCAGGTATCCCGGAACGCCTTGACCTGTTCCGGCTCCCGCGTGATATGGTCCGCCTTGCCGTCCTTCACGTCCCGGCTCGTCGTTGACCACTGGAAGTTGGAGTTGAACTTGATGCCGTACGGCGGGTCGATGTAGATGCACTGCACCTTTCCCCGCAGACTTTCCCGTTCGGCCAACGACGCCATGACTTGCAGGGAGTCGCCGAGGATCATCCGGTTGGACCAGTTGGCATCGTGCTGGTAGAACTCCGTCCTGGCGTCGCCGTCCGGCAGGCCGTTGAAGTCGCCGAAGAGGTCGGGTTGGATGGCCCGGTCGGCGGTTTCCTGCTCGCGGGCCTGACGGCTCGTGCGTGCCAGGTCGTCGATCAAGACCTTGGGATGCACCTTCTCCTGGATGAAGAGAGGCGGAGCTGGCACGACGAGATCGGACCAGTCCCGCATGTCCTTGCCGCGCCAGACCAGTTGCGGGTCGAGGTCCGGATTGCGCCGTTCATAGGCGACGCGGATCGGGTCCCGGTCATACGCGTGCATCACCGGCTGGTACTCGGCGGTGGGGATGTTGCGGCGCGTCGCTTTGCGGTGAATCAGCGTCTCGACCTTCTTGCTCCTCTTCGGCATGTCGCTAGCGGTCGTCCGAGTCAGGGACGTGGGCGATGCCGAGTTCCTCCGCGAGCCGCTGGAGTTTCCGGTCGGCCGTCCACAGGGTCGCGTTCGCATCCGTCAGAACGGCGCCGAGGAGGTTGGCGTCCACGTAGCCGATGCCGCGCCCCATGAGTCTCCGTTCCTCAATCAGTTCGAGTACTTCCTTGCCTGCCAGCGTCTCGGCCCGGGGGAGAGCCTTCAGGTCGTGCAGTGCGCTGTCGCGGGCGCGCAGATTGCCCAGGGCGAGTTCTCCGATCACCATTTCGTGGCACAGAACGTTGCGCTCTTCGAGGTGCGTGCTGAGCGCCGGGATCGGCCGGCGCAAGTGGTCGATCCAGACTGACGTATCCACCAGGATCATCCGGCTTCCGCGCTGCGGCGTCTGGGGATGTACTCGGCATTCGGATCGGAACCGCCCATCGCTATCAATCCGGCAGTAGCCTCCTTCATCCGCTCTTCCTTGGCGAACGCCTTCAACGCGTCTCCGATCGATTCGTCGAAGTCCTCGTGCATCTGGTACGGGTCCTCAAGTTCCAGGAACGCCCAACGGCCGTGGCATCCGAGCGTGTTGACCGCGGGCACCCAGAAGGAGTCCATGGCTTCTTTCTTTGCCTTCGCGTCCTCCCTGCGCATGCCCTTGACCTCGACCACGACGTGCAGGGGCTTCTCTTCACCGAGGCCGTAGTCAAGAATCGCGATGAAGTCGGGAATGTAGCGGTGGGTGGCTCCGCCGAACCGGTACGGCACCTCGAAGCCGAGGTTGCGGTTCTTCACCCAGGCAAGGACCTGGGGGTGCGAATCGAGAATGCGGCAGAACTCGCCTTCCCATGTGCTGTCGAGGATTGCCCAGTTCAAGTGGCAGCGACGCCCGGTCGCGTAGCGTTGGGTGCGGGATGTGGTGAAGTTGACGCTACGGGTCGTGCCGACCGGATTGTAGGGGTCGAGCAGCGCCTTGACCGGCTGGTGATGTAGCTCCGCGCGGGTTACGGCAGACGCGATCTTCTCGCAGGCGTGGTCGGCGAGTTCGATCATCATCAACTGCGCGGGATAGGTGCTCCCCTTGCACGTGAGGCAGTCTTTGAGCCACATGCCGGCTATCCGTTTCAACTGGCCGAACAGGTGCAGTTTCGGCTCCTCGTTCGCGTCGCGCCAATGCTTGAAGAGCAGCCGCTTGGTGAGTTCGTAGAGGACCGTGGACTGGCGAACGCTCTCCAGCCTTTCGGGGGTGAGATCGTGGCCTTCGCCGATGATGCCTTGATTGTGTGTGATCGTCGGCCCCACGAGCTCCGGCGTGAGCTCGAGCACGGAGTCCTCCGTGAATGAGGCCGAGAGGCGGTCGTTCGGCAGTTCGACACGGTAGCCGGCCACTCGCGGGAAGCGGATCTCTGCGTCGTCTCGCTCCGGCGAGAGCGCCTTGACCTGCACCGTTTCGGCGGGCGGCTGCGGCGGCGCGACGACAGGCTTGGCCGTGAAGTCGAAGGGCACGCCGAACACATCGGCGTACTCGGCGTCGAAGAGGCCGCCATCGTTGAGTTCGTAGGACTGCCGGCGCAGAGAGCGGCCGATCACCTGTTCGCAGAGCAGTTGCGTCCCGAAGGCCCGCAGACCGAGGACGTGAGTCACGTTGCTGGCGTCCCAGCCTTCCGTGAGCATGGCGACGGAGACAACGCACCGGATGTTGCCGCCGAGCCGGCCGGCCTTGCCGACGGTGTTCATCACTTCGCGCAGCAGGTCCTGGTCGGTGAGCTTCTCGGCTAGCTCGCGGTCGCGGGTGCGTTCGACGATCTCCCGGCGGAAGCGGTCGATCTCGTCCGCGGCGGCCGCACGGAAGCTCCTGTCGAGCGCGTCGCCGGATTCAAGCTGGTGGCTGTCGATCAGCAACGTGCGGGGTTTCGGCAGCGGCGCGCCGGCCGCATCGAAGTTGCGGAACAGCGGCAGGCGACCGTTGTGGAAGGTCCCTGCGCCGTTCTCGGACTCACGGTGGAAGCCCGCGATGTAGTCGTAGACCAGCTTCGACGTGGCTGTGTTGTTGCACACGACGATGAAGCAGGGCGGCACGTCGATGCCGGCTTTTTCCCAGAGACGAAACGTCTTGTCGTAGTGGCCGTAGAGGGCCTCCAGGGCCGTTTGCAATTCCGCCGGCAGCGACATCGGGTCGGGCGTTGCGCCGCTGCCCCGGCCCTTCTTCGGCATCTTCTTGCCGATGTGCGCCCACAGGTTCCGATACATCGGCATCTCGGCACCGGGGACGTTGTCCACGACCGGTACGCGCGGGAGCTTGACGATGCCGCACTCGATCGCGTCCATCAGAGAGAAGTCGCTGACGGTCCACGGAAAGAGCGTACCCTCCGCATAGCCGGAGCCGCGCAGGAAGAACGGCGTGGCGGAAAGATCTATGACCCGCTTCAGGCCCAATCTGCGCTCGGCCGCCTCGAGGCCGGAGATCCACACGCGCGCCGCCTCCAGGTTGCGCTTCGCTTCGCGGCGGTCGTCGCCTTTCAGCTTTCCCTCTTCGTCTTCGCCGGCCTTCTCGCGGTAGCAGTGGTGTGCCTCGTCGTTCAGGACGAGGATGCCCTTCATGGTCATCAGTTCCGGCATCACGCGAGCCAGCATCTCGCCTTCCGTTTCGCGGGTTGCAAGCTCTGCACCGTGCCCCTGGAGCAGGGCGCGGCTGACCTTGGCCAGCTTCATCGTCTCCCGCCGCCCGAAGGCGTGGTAGTTCGTGATGACGATCTTCGCCTTGTCGACCTCTCGCAGCATGTCCGGGGGCACGAGTTCGCGGCTGGCGTAGTAGCTGTCGGGGTCGTTCGGCTTGAGCACCCGCAGGCGGTCCCGGATGGTGATTCCTGGCGCGACGACCAGAAAGCCGCGCGTGAAGCGCCGGCTCGCGGGGTGGCGAACGGCGTTCACGGTCTGCCACGCGATGAGCATGGCCATCACGGTGGTCTTGCCGGCGCCGGTGGCGAGCTTCAACGCCATGCGCGAGAGTCTCGGGTTCGCCTGCTCGCTGGCCGCCTGGATCTGTTCCAGGAAGCCGCGCCCGCGCTTTCCAACGGCGGGCGCGACTTCGGTCAGCCAGATGGCGGTCTCAACGGCTTCGACCTGGCAGAAGAACGGGCGGATGCCGCTGAACCGATGGTGGCGCCAATGCTTGAGCAGGCGCGCAGTTTCGGGCGTCACGCGCCATTGCGACTCCGGCAGTGTGCGCCAGGCCGCAATCTCCCGGCGCAGACCACCGATGAGGGCCGTCAGTTCGTACTGCTGACCGCCTGGCGTCTCAAGCGCATCGATGTTCTCGTCCAGGGTGAGCCGCCGTTGCGCCTTGCGCCCCGTCTTTCTGGCCGTGGGAATCGGCGAAATGAAAGACACCACGCGACGGCCTTCGCCGATACTCTCTGTCGGCTGACGGCTTTCGTCCAACACCCAGTGTCGCCTCGGCAATTCGTAGGGCGAGTTGAGGATGGGGGTCCGGTGGAAGGTCGTGGGGTCTTGCACGGGTTCTGGGAGTTTAGCCAGTGATCACCGCCAGGCTCTGGGCTCCCACCAGATCCTGCCGGCGGAGGGGTTCGCCACCGGGATCGACTGGTAATCTCGCCGGGCGCGGAGGGCCCCAAAGGGTCACTAGGCTGCCGGACGTCCAACGATGCACTCTCGACCCACCCAGGCCGTGATCCTGGCCGGCGGGCGAGGCACCCGTCTGGCGCCGCTGACGGACACGCTGCCGAAGGCCCTGATCCCGTTCCACGGCAAGCCGTTCCTCGGCCACGTCGTCGACATGTTGCGCGAGCAGGGCTTCGAGCGCGTTCTGCTGCTGCTCGGCTACATGGCGGACGCGATGATCGACCACTTCGGTGACGGCTCGGCGTACGGGGTCGAGATCAGCTATCGGGTGACGGACGCTGACGACCTGACCGCGTACCGCGTGAAGGAAGCGGCCGATCAGCTCGACGAGCGCTTCCTGCTCCTGTACTGCGACAACTACTGGCCGATGCAGTTCGACAGGATGTGGCGCGCGTACGTCGACTCCGGGGCGCCAGCGCAGATCACGGTGTACGCGAACGCGGACGGCTACACGCGAAACAGCGTGATCGTGGGCGAGGACGGATTCGTGACGGTCTTCGACCGGGGCCGGACGACCCCGGGACTCAGCGGAGTCGAGATCAGCTACGCGATCCTGGAGAAGGCAGCGGTGCTGCCGCTCCTGCCGGAACACCAGGAGCTGTTCGAGGAGGCGGTCTACCCGGCCCTGACCGCCCGCGGCGAACTCCACGCCTACTGGAGCGAACACCGCTACTACAGCGTCGGCGGTCACGAGCGCCTGCCGCTGACCGAGGCCTTCTTCGCCCGCTCGCCGACGATCATCCTGGACCGTGACGGTGTGCTGAACGTGCGTCCGCCGCGGGCGGAGTACGTCTGCAACCCGGAGGAACTGCGCTGGTTGCCGGGCGCCCGCGAGGCGCTCGCCGCCTTCAACCGGGCTGGATGGCGGGTGCTCGTCGTGTCGAACCAGCCCGGCGTCGCCCGCGGCCGGATGACGCCGGACGACCTGGCGTCGGTGCATCGGCGCCTGTGCGGCGAGGCCGAGGCCGCGGGCGGACGGATCGACCGCATCTACTTCTGTCCTCACGGCTGGGACGAGGGCTGCGCCTGCCGCAAGCCGGCGCCGGGGATGCTGTTCCAGGCCCAGCGGGATCATCACCTCGACCTGACGAGGACGACCTTCCTGGGCGACGACGAGCGCGACGGTCAGGCGGCCGACGCGGCGGGATGCCCGTTCGGCCTGGTCACGGAGAGCGAACCGCTGCTCGCACACGCCGAGCGGCTGCTGGGCCATCACGCGGCAGGCAGAACGGCGGTGGCTGGATGAGTTCGGCTTTCGTCCGCCGGCCGGTCCTGGTGACCGGTCACCGCGGCTACCTCGGCTCCGTCATGGCGCCGCTTCTGGTCGAACGCGGCTACGACGTGGTGGGGCTCGATGTCGGGTACTTCGACGACTGCTCGATTGCGGCCGATCCGCTGCCGATCCCTTCGATCGACAAGGACATCCGGGACCTCGTGCCGGCGGACCTGCGCGCGTTCTACGCCGTGATCCACCTCGCGGCGCTGTCGAACGACCCGATCGGCAACCTGGACGAGACCTGGACGGAGGAGATCAATCACCGCTCCTCGGTGCGCCTCGCGGAACTGGCGCGCGAGGCGGACGTACGCCGCTTCCTGTTCTCGTCTTCGTGCATCATGTACGGCCAGTCGAGCGCGGAGATCGTCGACGAGACTTCGCCGCTCGACCCGCGGACTCTGTACGCGAGGTCGAAGGTCAAGAGCGAGGAGACGATTCGCGACCTGGCGAGCGACGGTTTCTCACCCACCTTTCTGCGCAACGGCACGGTCTACGGTCTGTCGCCGCGGATGCGCTTCGACACGGTCCTGAACGACCTGACCGGCGCCGCCTTCGCGAACAAGCGCGTCGTCGTCTACGGCGACGGCAAGCCGTGGAGGCCGGTGGTCCATGTGCGGGACGTGGCGGCGGCGTTCTGCCGGGTCCTCGAGGCGCCGCTCTCGTTGGTGCACAACGAGGCGTTCAACACGGGCGCCGATCACCTGAACCACCGCGTGATCGAGCTGGCCGAGATCGCGGCAGACCTCGTGCCTGGCTGCGCCCTGGAGGTCCGCGGCGAACCCGGCGCCGACCGACGGACCTACCGCGCCTCGTTCGAGAAGTTCGCCCGCGCCTTTCCGGATTTCGAGTTCCGGTGGGAAGCGGCGAGCGGAG
>Ga0209544_1001331_pt1 | contig 27681 bp, 25 predicted proteins | sample MesohylPK_FD_187297 | JGI IMG/M metagenome (GOLD analysis project Ga0209544, IMG submission 187297) | Host-associated microbial community of the marine sponge Aplysina aerophoba from Gulf of Piran - sponge mesohyl, lysed by proteinase K... | ecosystem: Host-associated > Porifera > Sponge >...
GTGGCCAGCGATCCAGCCGCGGCCAACGTCGCGGCGGCCGCCGTGCCCTTAAGCACGTCACGGCGCGATATGTCCGGTTTACCCCACTTCTCGCTCATGCTCGGCCTCCCCTTGCCGTCCCACGTTGAGTCCCTGCGCGTCGGGCCGCCGCTTGTTCCCGCAAAGCGGCCCGCGCGATCGCCTCGCGTCCCAGTATACACGCTTGGCGCATGCCGGTGCCACGGCGGATGCAGGGGCCAATTTGCAACGATGCCTGTCGCCGTCGTCACCCGATTGCGTATCCTGCCGGCTGCCCAAACCCGGAAGGAGCACCCCATGCGCACGCCCGCCTCCATGAAGGCCCTCGAAAAACTCGGCCGGGTCCGCCTGTCCGAGCACTTCTTCATGCGGGAGATGCTCTATAGCGAGATCGCGAACTTCCACGGGATTCCCAACATTCCGGACCATCCCGACCTCGCCGTCGAGGCCGGCACCCGGCTCTGCGAAGAGCTGTTGGAGCCGCTGCACGCGACCTTCGGCCACGTCTCGATCCGCTCGGCCTTCCGCTCCGTCGAGGTCAACACCTACGGCCACGTGCGGTCTAACCGGGGCTACAACTGCGGCGAGACCACCTGGAATTACGCGAGACACGTGTGGGACCGCCGCGATGCCGAGGGCTTCATGGGGGCGACCGCGTGCATCGTGATCCCCTGGTTCGTGCCGCGCTACGAGGCCGGCACGCCCTGGCTGGCGATGGCCTGGTGGGTGCACGACAACCTGCCCTATTCCGACATGGCGTTCTTCCCCACCTACGCCGCCTTCAACCTGCGCTGGTGCGAGAAGCCGGACCGGCGCATCGAGAGCTTCGCGCCGCCGAGGGGATGCCTCACCAAGCCCGGCATGGCGAACCACGACGGCGACCACGCCCCGGAATACCCCGGCTTCCCGGCGCTGAAGCGCCGCTGAGCATCGAACTTGCATAGAGTTCCCGATCCATCGCGACGTGCCGAGTGTGATACTCTCGATGCGAGATAGGGGGGATAACATGACCGAAACCACCGTCTTCAGCGCCTGTCCGCACGATTGCCCAGACACCTGCGCCATGCTCACCACCGTCGAGGACGGCAAGGTGACCGGTGTGCGCGGCAATCCCGATCATCCGTTCACCCGGGGCGGTCTCTGCGTCAAGGTCAACGACTACCAGAACCGGGTGCATAGCGAGGATCGGGTGCTCCATCCCCTGCGCCGCACCGGCGCCAAGGGGGCGGGCGAATTCGAGCGGATTTCCTGGGAGGACGCGCTCGGCGAGATTTCGAGCCGCTGGAATGCGATCATCGACAAGGACGGCCCGAGCACCATCCTTCCCTACAGCTATCTCGGCACCGAGGGCATTCTCAACGGCCTCAACGTCGGCGATGCCTTCTTCAACAAGCTCGGCGCTGCGGTCTCGGAGCGCACCTTCTGCGATTCCGGCGCGATCACCGCGTTCTTCATGACCTGCGGGCCGACCGCGGCGGTGGATCCCGAGAGCTTCGTGCATTCGAAGTACATCGTGCTCTGGGCGATCAACACCATCAGCACCAATCTGCACCATTGGCCCTTCATTGCGGAGGCGCAGCGCCGCGGCGCCAAGGTGGTCGTGATCGATCCGGTCGCGACGCGCACGGCGAAGCAGGCCGATTGGCACCTGCCCATCACGCCCGGCACCGATGCCGCCCTGGCGCTCGGCATGATCAACGTGATCATCGCCGAAGACCTGGTCGATCACGACTATGTCGAGAAGTACACGCTGGGCTATGACGAGCTGAAGGAGCGCGCGGCCGATTTCCCGCCGGACGTGGTCGCGGAGATCACCGGGATTGCGGCCGACGACATCCGCACGCTCGCGCGCGAATTCGCCACCACGCAGCCCTCCGTCATCCGCATGGGTGTCGCCATCGAGCGCAATGCCTCCGGCGGCAACGCCGTGCGCGCCATGTCCTGCCTCCCCGCTCTGGTCGGCTCGTGGCGGCATTGCGGCGGCGGCATCCTGCATATGCCGATCTGGGCGTTCCCGGTGAAATGGGACGACTTGAGCCGGGGCGACTGGATTCGCGAGGGCACGCCGGTGGTCAATCAATGGCGGCTCGGCGCGGCGCTGGCGGGCGAGCTCGAGCACAAGGTCAACTCGCTCTTCGTCTACAACTCGAACCCCGTGGTGGTGGTGCCGGAGCAGGACAAGGTGCTGCAGGGCCTCGCGCGCGAGGATCTTTTCACCGTGGTCAGCGAGCACTTCATCACCGATACCGCGCGTTACGCCGACATCGTGCTGCCGGCCACGACGCAGCTCGAGCAGTTCGACGTCATGTTCTCCTGGGGGCACCTCTATCTCACACTCAACGAGCCGGCGATCGCGCCGCTGGGCGACTCGGTGCCCAACACCGAGATGTTCCGCCGCCTGGCCCGCGCGATGGGCTTCAACGATCCCTATTGGGATCGGACGGACGAGGAGATGGCGCAGGACGCGCTGGACTGGAGCAACCCCGTGCTCGAGGGGATCGATCTCGACGGCCTGCGCAAGACCGGCTACGCCCGCCTCAAGGTCGGCTCGCCGGAGGAGTTCGTCCCGCACCGCGAGGGCAACTTCCCGACACCCTCCGGCAAGGTCGAGTTCAAGTCCTCCATGGCCGAGGGCGTCGGCAACATGGTGCTGCCGCTCTTCCGCCAGGGCCATGCCGCCGATCAGTCGGGCGAGGCGCTGGATCCCTTGCCCAACTTCATTCCGAGGAATGAATCGGCGGAGACCAGCCCCGAGCTCGCCGCGCGCTACCCGCTCAGCATGCTGTCGCCGAAGCCTCACGCCTTCCTCAACTCGTCCTTCGCCAACATGCCGACCCAGCTTCACCATGCCGGCGAGCAGCTGGTGATGATGAATCCGGGCGATGCGGGCACCCGCGGCATTGCCGACGGGGACGCGGTGCGCGTCTACAACGATCGCGGCACCTTCGAGGCGATGGCGCGGGTGAGCGAAGACGCGAGCCCCGGGGTCGTGGTCGCGCCGCTCGGCTACTGGGCGGAGCGCAGCCCGAACGGCCGCACGGTGAATGCGATCAACCCGCCGGCCTTCGCCGACTACGGCAACGCGCCGACCTTCTCGGACACCCTGGTCGAAATCAGCGCCGCGTAGTCGGGACTGACGTCTCAACCCGACACGGCCACTGCGCCTGCCGCGAAGGTCAGAGCAGCGGGTTGTCGGACTCGAGGCCGAGCGACAGGCGGCCGTAGGTGACGGCGTTGGGATCCCAGGTCTGGGTGATGTGGGCCGAGCCCGCGTGGATGTCGCGGAAGGCGCGCGATAGCGGATTGCGGTCGTAGACCCCGCCGCCGCCGCTCGCCGCCGTGATCATGTCCACTGCCTGGCAGCAGAGCTTGGCGGCGTAGGCGCCCTCGGCCCGGTAGCGGGCGCGGGCCTCGGTATCCGGCAGCGCGCCGCCCTCGGCGATCGCCGTCGCTTCGTCGCAGTTGCCGAGGTAGATGCGCCGCGCGGCCGCCACGGCGGCGCGGGCCTCGGCGATCTTGACGTGGATGGTGCCGAGCTCGGCGAGGCGCTGGCCCGAATAGTGCGCGGCGCGGGTGCGGGTGGCCGCGACATAGCCCTCCACCGCCCCCTCCGCGATGCCGAGAACCGCGGCGCCGACCCAGGTGAAGAACATGGCGAAGAGCGGCAGCCGATAGACTGCGCCGGTGTTCACCGCGTTGCCGGGCGCGGCGCCGTGGCGGGTGTCCGCCGCGTCGATGGTGCGGTATTCCGGCACGAACACGTCGTCCACCGCCGCGTCGTTGCTGCCGGTGCCGCGCAGGCCCGAGGCGTGCCAGGTGTCGAGGATGGTGTACTCGTCCTTCGGCACCAGGAAGATGCGGAACTCCTGCGGCTCCTTGCCCGTCACCATGGCGGCGAAGAAGTTGGCGCAGGCGTGGTCGATGCCGCTGCCGAAGGGCCAGCGGCCGTTGAGGCGATAGCCGCCGACCTCCCGCGTCGCCTTGCCGCAGGGGAAGATCAGGTTGCCCGTGAGCAGCGCGTCCTTGTCCGCATCCCAGATCTCGTCCTGGGCTTGCTCCGGCCAGAGCGCGAGCTTGAAGGTGCAGCTCGCGAGATTGCAGTAGACCCAGCCGGTGGAGGCGCAGCCGCGCGAAAGCAGCGCCACGATCTCCATCATCGTGCGGTAGTTCACCTCGGAACCGCCGAGACGCGAGGGCAGCGTCGCCCGTATCAGGCCGCTCTCGATCAGATCGGCGATGGACTCGTCGGGGATGCGCCGCAGGGCCTCCGCCTCCGGCACACGCTCGCGCAGCGCAGGGATCAGCGCTTCCGCGCGGGCGAGCAGAGTCTCCCGGTCGAGCGCCGCCATCGCGCTTCGGCGGGGCTACTCGGCTGCGGCCTGCTGCACGACCCTCTGCCGCGCCTGGGGCGGCTTGTGGTAGGCGCCGTCCTTCATGACCATGAGGATGTTCGCCTCGTCCTGGAAGAGCGTCAGGTCGGCGAGGGGATTGCCGTCGATCAGCAGCAGGTCGGCGAGGCAGCCGGGCTTGATCCGGCCCAGCTCGTCCGGTGCGGCGAAAGCCTGGGCGCCGTAGTGCGTGGCGGCGCGCAGGATCTCGTAGGGCTTCATGCCGAGGTAGTTGACGAAGTGCTCGAAGTCCCGCGCCATCTGGCCGTGGGGCGTCCAGGGGAAGCCGTAGTCGCCGAAGGGCAGAACCTTGATCCCGCGGGCGTGCATCTTCTTCAGCGTCTGGGCCCCGATCTCGAGCTCGCGGACGAAACCCCAGGACTCGGCCTCCGCCGGCGAGATGCCGAACTCGCCGGCCTCGTAGGCGGTGGCATGGGTGAAGCCGATGGCCGGCACCACCCAGTGCTTGTCCTTGTGCTCCTCAAGCAGGTCGAGTGATGCCTCGTCCGCATAGGTCGCGTGATAGATCAGCTCGATCCCGTACTTGACGCAGAGCCGGATCGATTCCGGGTTGCGCGCATGCGCCGCGAGCCGGCGGCCCCGCTGATGCGCCACGCGGGCGCCGGCAGCGATCTCGTCCTCGTCCATCGCGCTCTGGGTGGCATCGCAGGCGCCGGGGATCAGGTGATCGCCCGAGGGCATGAGCTTGATGATGTCCACGCCTTCGCGGACCAGCATGCGGCAGGCCTGGCGGATCTCCTCCGGCCCGTCGGCGAAGAGCGAGAGATCGTTCTTGTAGTAGTGCAGCATGCGCTGGTCACCGAGGCCGCCGGTGACCGTGATCTCCGGCGAGCACGCGCGATAGCGTGGGCCAGGGATGCGGCCTGCGTCGATCTCGTTCCGGATCACGACATCGAGGCGGGTCTTCGCCGCGCCTGCGCCCACCGCCGCCGTCACGCCGTGATCGATGATCGTCCTGGCGTTGTGCATGGTGATGAGCGTGTGCTCCTCCGGCGGAATCTCGGACATCGATTCCGGCCCGGTGTAGCTCATGTGGCAGTGCGCGTTGACGAGGCCTGGCATCAGCGTCGCGCCGTCGCCGTCCACCACCGCAGCGCCCCGCCGCGACAGCTTCTGGCCGTTCCTCGCGACCTTCTCGATGCGGTTGCCCTGAACCGACACCTCGCCCCGATAGGGCCTCTTGCCGGTGCCGTCGTAGATGCTGATGTTGGTGAAGACGGTGCGCGCCATGTCCCGTTCCTCCCTGAGTACCGCGGTCGCGGAATCCGCTATGCTCGCGCGAAGCCCCGCGCCCGTCAATGAACGCGAGACGATCGCACACCGGGGGCTTGACGGACGCCGCCAAGAGGCGCCAAATCGCTCGTGACCCCGCGAGCGGAAGAAGGCTGCCCGATGGCTCCGACACGCAGGGATGTGTTGCTGCTCAGCGCCTCGGCCACCGCGGCCGCGCTGCTACCCGCCGCTGCGGCCGAAGCCTCGAACGGCGTCTGGCAGGCCATCGACGAATTCACGGGCGGCGCGCTGCGCCTGGAAGGCGGCGTGCTCCTGGATGCGCCGGAGATCTTCGACAACGGCGGCGCCGTGCCGATCCGGGTCGTGGCCGAAGGCGCGCGGCGCATCGCGCTCTTCAACGACGGCAACCCGAACCCCGGCGTCGCGGTCTTCTCGTTCGGCAGGCTGGTGACGTCGGAAGCCACCATCCGCATCCGGCTGGCCCAGAGCCAGACCGTCTACGCGGTGGCGGAGATGGAGGACGGCACGTTCCGCCAGGCCACCCAGAAGATCGCGGTGACGGTCGGCGGTTGCGGCTGAGGAGCGGGCAATGGCTGAACCCACGCCGCGCGTGAAGCTGCCGAGGTCGATCGAGCCGGGCGTCCCCTTCACGATCAAGACCCGGATCACCCACCCGATGCATACGGGGGAGCGCCACGACAGCGAGGGCGCGCTCGTGCCCCGCCGGATCATCAACCGCTTCGTGGTGAGCTACAACGGCGAGGTGGCGATTTCCGCCAACCTGGAGCCGGCGGTCTCGGCCGATCCCTACATTCAATTCGAGATGGCCGTCCCGGCATCGGGCCTTCTGGAGTTCCAGTGGTTCGACGATGACGGCTCGGTCTACAGCCTTCAAAAGCAGATCGACCTCGGCTAGAGCGCGTCCGTCTTTGACGGACGAGCGACAGGCCGCGACCGCGCAGGCGCCGGCCCGTCGTGCCGACAGGCGCGCGGAATCCAATAAGAGCCGGCTGCCGTGAGCGACAGAGAATCAGAGCGTTTCCGTGTGAAACGGATACGCTCTAGGGCCACGGTGGGACACCGGCCCTCGACCGCCGGCCCTGCCGCGTGTCTCGCCTTTGGGCTGCTCGCCGCGGCGCTTCTGCTGGTGCTCCCCGCCGCCGGCGCATGGGGGGGCGACGCCGAGCGCGGCAAGGCGCTCTTCGGCCAATGCAAGCGCTGCCATCAGGTGGGCAGCGGCGCGGAACACCGGATCGGCCCGCACCTCAACGATGTCTTCGGCCGCGCGGCCGGCGCGCTCGCGGACTATCGCTACTCCAAGGCGATGCAGGAGGCCGGGGCCGGCGGCGTGGTCTGGAGCGAGACGACGCTCGATACGTTCCTCGCCGACCCGCCCGCCCTCGTGCCGCGCTCGCGCATGAGTTTTGGGGGCATGGAAGGAGCGGAGGACAGGGCGGACCTCCTGGCATGGCTGCGCGGCTTTTCGGGCGCCCACACCGATACCTCGCCGGCGGAGCCCACCGCGACGCCCGAGGAATACGGCCTCGACCCGCAGATCCTCGCCATCGAGGGAGACCCCGAATACGGCGCCTACCTCGCGGGCGAGTGCATCACCTGCCACCAGGTAGACGGAGCCGCCGAAGGAATCCCATCGATAACCGGATGGCCGCTCGATGACTTCGTGATAGCCTTGCAAGCGTACAGGCACGGAAAGAGGGAGCATCCCGTCATGCAGATGGTGACCGGACGCCTCTCAGACGAGGAAATCGCTGCCCTCGCCGCGCATTTCCACAGGGCGGAAGACGGCCCGTGAGCCAGGGGAGCCACGTCATGAGCAAACCGAACGGAAAGAACGGCTTGAACCGGCGCCATTTCCTTGCGTCCGCGGCTGCGGCGACGACGGCGCTATCGGCGCCGGCGGTGCTCGCGCAGGGCCGCCCGCGCGTCGTGGTCGTGGGCGGCGGCGCAGGCGGTGCGACGGCGGCGCGCTACATCGCCAAGGATTCGAAGGGTGCGATAGACGTGACGCTCGTGGAACCGAGCCGCGCCTACTACTCCTGCTTCTTCTCGAACCTCTATATCGGCGGCTTCCGCGAGTACGCGTCGATCGGGCACAGCTACGGCGCGCTGGCCGCAAATCACGGCATCAACGTCGTGCACGACTGGGCGGTCTCCATCGACCGCGACGCGCGGAGCGTGGGGCTCGCGGGCGGCGGCAGCCTCGCCTACGACCGCCTCGTGCTCTCGCCGGGCATCGACTTCCGCGACGGCTCCGTTCCTGGATGGGACCTGTCGCAGCAGAACCGCATGCCGCACGCCTACAAGGCCGGCTCGCAGACCCAGCTCCTCAAGGCGCAGATCGAGGCCATGCCCGAAGGCGGTACCTATTGCATGGTGGCGCCTTCGAACCCCTTCCGCTGCCCGCCGGGGCCCTACGAGCGGATCTCGATGGTGGCCCACGTCCTGAAGCAGTCCAACCCGACGGCGAAGATCATCATCGTCGATCCCAAGGAGAAGTTCTCCAAGCAGGGGCTGTTCGAGGAAGGCTGGCAGCGCCACTACCCCGGCATGGTCGAGCGTATCGGCCCCGACTTCGGCGGCGACAAGGTCGAGGTGCGGCCCGAGGCCATGGAGGTGGTGGTGGACGGCGAGGCGATGAAGGTGGATGTCTGCAACGTCATCCCCGGGCAGCAGGCCGGGCGCATCGCGGCAATCGCGGGCATCACCAACGAGGCCGGCTGGGCGCCGATCGTACCGCACACCATGCAGAGCAGGGCGGACGAGAACATCCACGTGCTGGGCGATGCGGCGCACCAGGGCGACATGCCGAAGTCGGGCTTCTCGGCCAACAGCCAGGCCAAGGCCTGCGCCATGGCGGTGCGCGGGGCGCTTACCGAGTCCTCGGTGTTCCCGGCGCGCTTCTCCAACACCTGCTGGTCGCTCATCGCCACCGACGACGGCGTCAAGGTCGGCGCCACCTACGAAGCGACCGACGAGAAGATCGCCAAGACCGACGGCTTCATTTCCAAGACCGGGGAAAGCGCGGAGCTGCGCAAGGCGACCTACGAGGAATCGCTCGGCTGGTACGCCGCCATTTCCGGCGACATGTTCAGCTGAGTCCTTCCACGCCGTGCTAAAGCGCGTCCGTCTCTGACGGACGCGCGACAGGCCGCGACCGCGGCCCGCCGCTTCGCGGCGCCACCGCGCGCCCGCGCGCGTGGACGCGCGACGCGGAGGCGCCGGCCAGTCGCGCCGGTAGGCGCGCGAGATCGCAGGACGGCCGGTTGCCGTGAGCGACAAACTGCTAAAGCGGTTCCGTGCCCAACGGAAACGCTTTAGCGCCCGGCGAGGAGCACGCCGACGGTCCGCGCCGAGACTGCCATGGCGGCGAGCGCGAGCAGGGCGGCAAGGCTCGCGGTCGAGACGCCGGAGAGTCCGGCGCCCACCGTGCAGCCGCCCGCCAGTACGCCGCCCACGCCCATCATCACGGCGCCGGCGAGGTAGCGCCCGGTCTGGCGCGGCCCCTCCAGGCTCTGCCAGCGGAACTCGCCCGCCGCCAGCGCCGCGGCCAGGCTGCCGAGCAGGACGCCCGCCGCGAGGCCGGTGCCGAAGCCGGCCGGAATCGAGGTCGCCGCCACGGCCCAGAAGAGCGTGTCCGCCATGGGCCCGGTGAAGCCCATCGACTGCGCGGGGATCGGGTCGAAGTCGTCCAGCAGCACGAACCCCGTGCCGATCCAGCCGAGCGGCACCAGCAGCCCGATCGCGCCCGCCATTGCCAGGTGCGAGATCCGCGCACGGGAGAAGAGCGCGAAGAGAAACGCGGCGCCGGCGATGATGAGCGGCCAGACCTCGCCGCCGGGCCAGGCCGAGAGCGCGGATGCCGCGCCGCCGGGAAGGGTGGCGTCGCCCACCGCCTCGCGGATCGGCGCCAGCGCGCCCTTCATCACCGCATGGGCGGTGACGGCGAAGACGATCAGCACGAGCAGGGCGCGCAGATTGCCGGTGCCGACCAGCACCGTGAGGCGCGAGACGCAGCCCCCTGTCAGCACCATGCCGGCCCCGAAGAGCGCGCCGCCCAGCAGCACGGACGCGACCGGCAGGTCGGCCGCGAGGAAGCGGTGCGCCTCGAAGGAGATCAGGTCGAGCGCGACCGCGAGCCGGGTGCCGGCGATCGCCGTCGCCAGCGCCATGACCCAGGCGCCGAGCGCCGGCAGGCAGTCGCGCCATTCGCCGACCAGGCTGCGGCGCAGGCAGAAGGCGCTGCGCTGCGCCAGCGCGCCATAGGCCAGGCCCAGCACCAGCCCCAGCAGGACGGAGGCCGTGACCGGCGTCAGTTCCTCGAACCCGAACTCCTCGAACATGGGGAAGCGCCTCCTCCCGGCCGGGGCGCCGTCGGGGCGACCTCACCGACGGTTGAGTTCACGGCCGTTCTGGGCTATCTCCAGGGGGCCGCGTCCCCATCGTCTAGTGGCCTAGGACACCGGCCTCTCACGCCGGAAACGGGGGTTCGAGTCCCCCTGGGGACGCCATCTATTCCGATTTTCTGCCGCTTGTCACGGGCTTAGGCCCGCTGGCCCCTCTTCGCCATCCGCATCCCGCCCGCCCCGGCCCTCACCATCGCGAGGGGTCGAGGGGAATCTCCGGTGGCCACAATTCGCCGCCCCAGGACCAGCGATTGGGGCGCGCGATATGCGGAACGTCGTCCGCGTCCTGCGCTCTGCGCGCGTGGACCTCATCCTGCGTTCTGCGCGCGTGGCGCAAATCGTCTTCTTCGCACGAAGCTCCCGCGTCGGGGGCCTCGTGTGCGGCCTCCGGGTCGCGCTCTTCGTGCGCGTCTTCGGAGAGATGAGCGTCCCGCGCGCCGCCGCCATCCTGCGCGTCCGGCTCTCCCCAGGCGGAAGGGTCGTCGCTCGTGTCCCACGACGGCTCCGGCGGGGCGGCATCGGGCTCGGCAGGCGCAGGGGCATCCGGCCAGGGCTCCCAGGGCTTCGAGCCCAGGCGCTCGGGGTGGAACGCCTCCTTGATGGCCGGGCCGAGGAGGGCTCTCATTTCCTCCGTGGAAGGATGCTTGCGCGGGGCCTGAGGAGCAGCGCTTCCGGCCTCCGCCCGCTCCCCTTCGAGGCGGTGCTTGTCGACGACTTCGATGCGGTGGAGCGCAAGGGCGAGACACGCGATCTCGTCCGGCGAAGGCGGCGCCTCGCGCGCGGCGAGCGCGGCAATCTGGCGCACCAAGAGCGCCCGCAGGCTCTCGACGACGAAGCGCGCGGTGTGATTCTCTGCACCGGGTTCCTGCCTCTCCGCCCATTCCGCCGCCTGGGCGCCGACCTCGCGCTGCAGGTCGACCAGGCCGTGGATGTGCGCGGTGAAGAACTCGTCGGCGGCCTCCGGGCTCTCACCCTCGCGCGGATCCGCGCGGAGGAACCCGGTCGGGCGAATACTTGCCGCGATCGCGTCGACGGCAGCACCGTCTTCGATCTCTGCCGCAGCGCCGTCGCGGACCGCGTCCTGCGCCCTCTCGCCCGCCGGGCCCCCGCCCGTCTCGTCCGTGCCGCCCTGTCGCCTCATCATGCCCCGCCGCCTGCGTCGCTCAAGAGTCATGCCGCGATCCTGACGCGTCCGCCTCCACCCTGTGCACCGCACCATGGTGCGGGGGGTCGCTAACGCCCGAAGGCTCGCGAGCGCGAAACAAGTCGCTCGCGCCCGAAGGCTCGCGAGCGCGAACCATGTCGCTGCAGGTCGCGCACGCCCCCACCGCACGCCATGCCCCGACATGCCCGGACTCGTTCCGGGTATCCGGGCATCCGGGCATCCCTCGCCACCAACCGCCACTTCGTCATGCCCGGACTTGCCCGGACTCGTTCCGGGTATCCGGGCATCCACGTCTTCCTGCAAGGCTACGGCAGGGTTTCGAAAAGATCGTCCCAATCGGGGTTCTGTTTGCGGATGAGTCTGACCTTCCAGGCGCGCGGCCAGTGCTTCAAGGTCCGCTCTCGCTGAATCGCTGCGGCGATTTCCTCGTGCCGTTCCGCGTAGACGAGCCGGGTCAGGTCGTACCGCTTGGTGAACCCTTCAAGCAGTCCTTCGCGATGTTCCCACGCCCTGCGCACGATGTTGCTGGTCACGCCGAGATAGAGCGTGCCGTTGGGTCGATTGGTCATGATGTAGACCCAGCCCGCGCCCTTTCTCATGTCCTCATGCTGCAAGCCGTGGATGCCCGGATCAAGTCCGGGCATGACGATGCAAGGAACCGGCCTTGCGGATACGGCATCATGGTGAAGCGCACCATCCGAACGTGACCACAAGCCCGGTGAGCCAGCGGGAGCGAGGCGAGAAACGCCCCCGCGGCCCCTCCCTTAAGCTCGTGATCCTGGTGGCAAAGAACAGCCTCAGCGGGGTCACGTGAGTGTGGCCTAGCGCGAGACCGGACCGCCCATCCCACTGGCTGTCCGTTCCCCCACTCGCCGCCACAAGCGAAACCCTTCACATTTTCTCAAAGCCCACTCACCTGTTATTGTTGGGAGCCTCTTAGCTGGGTGCTCTCTGACCATGAGCGATGAGGTCACTCTACGCCGGGTGCTTAGCCAGGCTGAATGCCATTGCGCGAGATCGGGCGCCGACTTGGGGTCTCCAAGTCGGTCCCGGCTTCGCTCGGCACCGACTTGGAGACCCCAAGTCGGCCGCCGTCAGTAAGAGGTGCGGGAATTGGACCATCCGCTGATTAGTAGGGAACAAACTGCCTTGCGTAAGCGGGTGGTCCAATTTCTAAAAATGGCGCTTTCAGTTCAACGAACCAGTAACATCATATTCTTGTGCGGAGGCAACGACGAAACACATATGAGGATGTGTTTTAAGGAGTATTGTAAAGACAACCTGCCAGAGTACGATGTTTTTCTTCCCGAATCGGCTATGGGGGGCATCTTTTCTGACGGCTTGGAAGAGCCATTCGATTTGGCTGACTTTGAAGAGCTGGTAGGCGAGGTTTCGCACGCAATTGTAGTTTTTCCAGAGGGCCCCGGATCTTGTGCTGAGACAGGCTATTTCTCTGCAATTCAGACCATGGCTCAAAAATGCATATTAGTTCTGGACCACAATAGACAGAAAGACGATAGCTTCATTTCATTGGGTCCCGCAAAAAAGATATCCGATAGTTCCATCTTCTATCCAACTATTAGTCTGGATTATTCGGAGCCTAACTTCGATGATATTGCTGAGAGAGTGAGAATTAGAAAGACTCGGAGGACTAAGAAGTTATTGAAGTTGGAAAAATTTTCTGATCTCTCCACCTATGAAATCGCTGCAACGTTAGATGCCATTGTAAGAATTTGTACAATTGCTACATATGAAGATATTCGTTATCTGATGGCTTCGATATTCAGAAACCAATACTCCGCACCAAAGGTGCGCAAGACACTCTGTCTGTTGTTGGGGTCAGAGTATTTGACGTCAGTGGGCCAGTACGGACATCTTGCCAGTAACCTCGAAAAGACACAGCTTGCAACGGTTCGAGATGGTTTCAAAACTGATTACGCAGAACTGCGTCTACAATTGACCGCAATGTATCAAGATTGCGACGAAGAATTTTTGCAGCTTATTGAGGCATCGTGAAATGTTGATTGAGTCGCTACAGAGTCAGTCAGGGTTATCACGATCTCAACTGCTGTATTTGGCGGACACGGCGTCAGAGCGATACAAAATTTATACAATTGCTAAGAGAGGTGGAGGGCGTCGCAGGATAGCACACCCCAGCAGGGCCTTGAAGGCAGTTCAGCGGTGGATAAGCAAGGTTCTTATATTGAAGTTCCCAGTGCACGGCTGTGCGACAGCCTACAAGAAAGGTGCGAGCATACGGAATAATGCAAATTTGCACGTTAATTCACTCTTCACGCTGAGAATGGATTTTAGAAATTTTTTCCCCTCCTTTCGTGAAGAGGGCATTTGTCGTTATCTTCAAACAATGAATGTATCGATGAACTTAGCCCTGTCGGAGGAGGATATTAGTTTTGTGTGCTCCGTTGTTACGCGGAATGAGGCTCTAACGATCGGGGCACCTACATCTCCCGCTATCACAAATGCTATTATGTTTGAATTTGACTCTGCCGTGAATGCATTTGCTCAAGCAAGAAACTTGGTATTCACGAGATATGCGGATGATGTATTTATTTCATCAAGACGGCCGGATGGGTTGAACGGAGTGTTCGAAGAGGTAGTTAGACAAGCCAGGTTGTTAGAGTTTGTAAGACTTAGTATTAATAGGAAAAAGACAGCTTATTTGTCCCGACGTAATAGACGTTCGATAACAGGCCTGATAGTTACGCCGGATGGAAAAGTATCAATCGGCAGAAATAGAAAAAGGGAGATTAAATCGCTTATCCACAGGAGGCTGAGTGGAGAGGCGGAGATGGAGGACCTGGAAAGAATTCGCGGATTGTTGGCTTTTGCATGGAATGTAGAGCCGGATTTCTTCCGTTCACTTCAGGTGAAATATGGTCGAGACAACTTAAGGTACATCTTGGGCCAACCGATAAGTTAGAATTGATAGTGGTACTAGATGTGGTTATGTCTTGGCTCAGAAGGCCTCAGTGTCTCGTTTCCCCCTATTCCCGATACCCCGCATCCCCCTGATCCAGCATGCGCATGTAGGCCTGGAACTCGACCGCGCCGATGTCGCCCACGTGAGTGGAGAAATCGGCGATCTCGCGGAGCGACTTCTCGCACACCTCTTCCGGCACATGCACGAGCGCCGCGTTCATCGCGAGCGCATCCACCTGCGTCTTGCACGCGGTCTCCAGCCGGTGGAGGTAGAGGAAGGCCTCCGGGATGGTCCGGCCCACGGTGACGAGGCCGTGGTTGCGGAGGATGAGCGCGCGGTTGCGGCCGAGGTCCTGCACCAGCCGCGCCTTCTCGTCCGCGCTCACCACCGCGCCCTCGTACGCGTGATAGCCCACCATGCCGTGGAAGAGGGTCGCATCCAGGCTGATCGGCAGCAGTCCGCATTCCAGCGCCGCCACCGCCATGCCCGCCGGCGAGTGCGTGTGCATGACGCAGTGCGCGTCCGGCGCCGCCTTGTGGATCGCGCCGTGGATGGCGTAGCCGGCTGCGTTCACCGGCCATTCGCTCTCGCCCACGATCTCGCCCTCGAGCGTGATCTTGACCAGGTTCGACGCCCTCACCTCGCCGTAGCGCAGCCCGTAGGGGTTGATGAGGAAGTGCCGCTCCGGCCCCGGCACGCGCACGGTGAGGTGGCCGTAGATCGACTCGTTCCAGCCGAAATGCTCGACCAGCCGGTAGGCGGCGGCGAGCTGCACGCGAAGCTCCGCCTCGCCCGGCACGAGCTGGATGGTCCTGAACCCTGCCGCAGCAGCCTCGGCCGTGGATGTGCTCATCGCTCTCTCCTCCCCTGAGCCTGAGGGCTCACGCCTCGAAGTGTACCTCGGCCTGGCCGATGGGGCCGAACTCGGCGGTCACGGTATCGCCCGGCTGGCACTGCACCACGTCGGCCGCGCTGCCGGTGGTCACGATGTGCCCGGCCTCCAGCGTGAGCCCGCGCGCGCTCAGGTGGTTGGCGAGCCAGACCATGACGTTCCACGGATCGCCGAGCACGTTGGCGCCCGCGCCCTCGCTCACCACCTCGCCGTTGATGCGCACGATCACCGGCTGGCCCGCGAGGTCGTGGTCGAGCATGCCCGCCGCTTCCGCCCCGAGCGCCAGCAGGCAGCCGATGGCGTTGTCGCCGATCAGGTCCGGCGCCTTCATGGAGAGCCAGTCCGAATAGCGGGAGTCCGGCACCTCGATGGCGGGGTGCACGCTGGCGACCGCCGCGCGCACATCGTCCCGCGTATAGGGCGCGGCCCGCGGGGCGAGCGCGTGCGCCATCACGAAGTCGAACTCCGCCTCGATCGCGTAGAAGTTCACCGTGTCGGCCGGCACGCGGAGCGGGCTTTCGCTCACGTAGTCCGCGAAGAGGCGGCCGGAGAAGGGCGCGTCCACACCGAAGCGCGCCTGCACCTGCGCGTTGGTGGCGCCGATCTTGTAGCCCGCGACGGCGAGGCCCGCGCTCGCCGCGAGCCCCTCCTGCACCGCGTAGGCCTCCTCCAGCGTCCCGGGCCGGCAGTCCGCCGGCAATGCCGCGATCTGCGTGCGCCCCTGCCAGGCCTGCCACAACAGCGCGCCCGCTCTGGTTGCCGCCTCTCGGTCCATACTCTCTCTCCCTCGAGTGTCTGCGTTTCGTCCCGTTACGCCGCCGGCCGCCGCCTGTCGTTCGCCTCCATCAGCCCGACGAAGTTTCGGAAGAGCCGGCTGCCGTTGGCGCGCAGCGTCTCCTCTTCGCGCGTCGCGTCGGCCACCATGCGCGCGAACGCGCCCCGGCCCTGTTCCCGCTCCAGCGCGGCGATGTAGTCGGGGAAGAGTTCGGTCGCGCGCACCAGCGCCGCATCCACCTCCATGTGGAACTGCACGCCGTAGGCGCTAGGCGCCAGCCGATAGGCCTGCACCGCGCAGGCCTCGGAGGTGGCGAGCAGGACCGCCTGCCGCGGCATCGCGGTGACCGCGTTCAGGTGCCACTGCATGGTGAGCGGCGCCGCCGGCAGCCCGGCGAAGAGCGGGTCGGCGCGGCCCGCTTCGGTCAGCGCGAAGTCGACGATGCCAACCTCGGCCTCGGCCAGCGGCGCCACAGTGCCGCCGTGGGCGTCCGCCAGCAGCTGGCAGCCGAGGCAGACGCCGAGCACCGGCATGCCCTCCGCCACGGCGTCCCGTAGCAGCGCCTTCTCGGTACTAAGCCAGGGGTAGAGGTGCTCCTCGTCCGCCTGCTGCGGCCCGCCCATGGAGAGCACGGCGTCATAGTCCGCGAGCGCAGGAAAGGCTTCGCCCCGCCAGGGATCGCAGGGCCGCCAGGCGATGCCGGCCCGCTCCATGACCTCGCCGAAGAAGCCGGGCTGGTCGATCTCCGAATGCCGGATGACGAGCACCCGGCGGGGCGCCGCCATGCCCTACCAGAGCCGGTCAGAGGCTATGGCAGCGCCTTCGGCGAGCGCGCCGAGCTTGGCGTAGACGATCTCCGAATCCACCCGGCCGAAGCCCGCGAAGGTGCCGAAGCCGCAGTCGGCGCCCGCCAGCACGCGCTCGCGCCCGACGATGTCGGCGAAGCGGCAGATGCGCTCCGCCACCAGCGCCGGGTGCTCGACGAAGTTCGAGACCGAATCGATCACGCCGGGGATCAGCACCTTGTCCTCCGGCAGGCCGCGTTCGGCGAACACGGTCCACTCGTGGGCGTGGCGCGGGTTCGCGGCCTCGAAGGAAATCGCCTGCGGCTTCGCCTTCATCACCACGTCGTAGATCGCGTCCAGCGCGATGTCGCAGATGTGGGGCCCCTCGTAGTTGCCCCAGCAGAGGTGCATCCGCGCCGCCTCGGCGGGCACGTTCTCCAGCGCGTGGTTCAGCACCTCGATGTTGCGCTCGGCCTGGGCGACGAATTCCGCGTCGCTCTTGTCCTTGTGGATACTGTGCCGGGTCATGGCGAGATCGGGGCAGTCGAGCTGGATCACCAGGCCCGCGGCGTGGATCGCCTCGTACTCGGGTCTCATCGCCTCGCCCAGCACCTCCAGGTAGGCGTCCTCGCTCGGGTAGTACTGGTTGGGCTGGAAGAACGCGATGACGCCGGGGGAGGCTGCGTTCATGAAGCCCTCGGCCGCGCCGGCCGCATCCAGCGCTGCGGCCATGTTGACGAGGTCCTTCCGGAGCGGCGCCTCGTCCTTGATGCTGATCTCGCCGACACAGGGCGCGCGCTTGGGCTGCGGCGCCTCGCCCATGGCGGCGACCCGCTGCACGAAGGCCGGGAAGAGCTCGAGGTCCCTCGGAATCTTGCGCGCGCTGTCGCCCGAGAAGCCGTGCAGCCGCTCGGTGACGTAGGTGGAATAGCCGCTCTTGCTCATCTCGCCATCGGAGACAATGTCGACCCCGGCGTCGACCTGCCGGCGCACGACGTCGGCCACGGCGCTCACCATGCAGGCGTCGAAGGCGCCCTGGTCGGTGAGCGTCTCGTTCTCCTTGGCGAGCAGCATGTCGGAGACATCCTGCGGCCTCGGCAGGGAGCCCACATGGGTGGTGAGAATGCGTTCGGTGCTGAGCTTCATGCCGTCCTCCCTCGGTCAGCGCATCGCGGCGCTCCCGCATGGAACCCGCCCGGACTATACGAAGAACCCCGCCCTATCCCAAACCGGCCTCACTCCTTGATGGCTCGCCGAAGGGGCAGGCTGCGACGTGATCGGGGCCAACCGCGACCATCGCCGGCGCTTCATCCGCGCAGGCCGGGCGGGCGATGGGGCAGCGGGTGCGGAACACGCAGCCCGAGGGCGGCGCGAGCGGCGAGGGCAGCTCGCCCTTGAGCGCCGTGACCTCGCGTCCGCGCTCGATCGCGGGATCAGGCACCGGCGCGGTCGCGATCAGGGCGCGGGTGTAGGGATGGCGGGGCCTGCGAATGAGATCGCCCGCCGCGCCGTACTCCATCGTGCGGCCGAGATAGAACACCATGATGCGATCGGAGATGTGCTTCACCACGCTGAGGTCGTGGGAGATGAAGATCAGGGCGAGCGCGAGGTCGCGCTTCAGGTCCTGCAGCAGATTGACGATCTGGGCCTGCACGCTGACATCCAGCGCCGAGACCGGCTCGTCGCAGATCACCAGCCTGGGCTCGACGATCAGCGCGCGCGCGACGTTGATGCGCTGGCACTGGCCGCCGGAGAACTCGTGCGGGTAGCGGTTGATGTGCTCGGGCAGCAGGCCCACCCGCTCCAGCATCGCCGCCACGCGCGCGCGGACTTCGTGGCGGGGCATGCGCCGCTCATGGGTCGTCAGCGCTTCGGCGATGATCTCGCCCGCGGTCATCCGGGGGTCCAGCGCGCCCAGCGGATTCTGAAAGATCATCTGAATGTCGCGGCGGAGCGGCCGGCGCTCCTCGGCGCCCATTGCCAGCAGATCCTTGCCCTGCCAGAGCGCCTGCCCACCGGTGGCGGGCACCGTGCCGATCAGGGCGCGGGCCAGGGTCGACTTCCCCGACCCGCTCTCGCCGACGATGCCGAGGGTCTCGGCAGGTGCCAAGTCGAAGCTGACGCCCCGGACCGCTTGAAGCGGGAGCGCCCGCGTCCAGGGCGGGCTCCCCCTCTGCCGCACGCGGAACGTGACCGAGAGGTCGCGCACCGAGAGCAGGGGCGCGCTCATGCCGCACCCTCCAGGGGCCGATGGCAGGCGACCAGCCGGCCCGGCGCAGGCCGGGTGCCCTCGGGCCGCTCGCGACGGCAGATGTCTTCCACCCGCGGGCAGCGCGCGGCGAAGGGGCAGCCGGCGGGCAGCAGGTTCATGCTGAGCGGGTCGCCCGGGATGGCGCGCAGCCTCTCGTCGTCCCGGTCGAGGCGCGGCACGGCGTCGAGCAGGCCCCGCGTATAGGGATGACGTGGCTGGGCGAAGACGCCCGCGACCGGCCCGCTCTCCATCACCCGGCCGCCGTAGAGCACGACCATCTCGTCGCAGTTCCCCGCCACGATGCCGACGTCGTGGGTGACCAGGATCACGGCGGTATCGAACTGTGACCGCACGTCCGCGAGCAGGCGCATGATCTGGCCCCGCACGGTGGCGTCCAGCGCCGTGGTCGGCTCGTCGGCGATCAGCAGGCGCGGGCGGCAGAGCAGCGCCATCGCGATCAGCACGCGCTGGAGCATCCCGCCCGAGAACTCGTGCGGATACATGCCGATGCGCGTCTTCGCCTCCGGCACCTCCATCGCGTCCAGCAGGCGCACCGATTCCGCGAGCGCGTCGCGCCGGCTCATCCCCTTGTGCAGCGTCAGCACCTCGATCATCTGGTGCGAGATCCGCATGTATGGATTGAGCGAGGTCATCGGCTCCTGAAAGATCATCGCGATCTGGCTGGAGCGGATGCGGTTCAGCGCCGCCTCGTCCAGGCCGAGGATCTCGCTGCCGTCGAACACGACCGAGCCGGCGGCGGCCCCGTTCCGCGCCAGGAGCCCCATGACGGCGTACATGATCTGGCTCTTGCCGGAGCCGCTCTCGCCCACGATCGCGAGCGACTGGCCCGCGTCTATCGCAAGGTCGACGCCGTTCACGGCATTCACCCTGCCGTCGCCGGTCTCGAAGGTCACGCGCAGGTCGCGCACGCTCAGCAGAGCCACGACTCAGCGATCCTTCGGATCGAGCGCATCGCGCAGCCCGTCACCCAGGAAGAAGAACGAGAAGAGCGTGACGACGAAGAAGAAGAGCGGGAAGAGAAGCTGCCACAGTGTGCCGTACTGCATCTGGCTCGCGCCGTCGTTGATGAGCGCGCCCCAGCTCGTATCGGGCTCCTGCACGCCGAGGCCGAGGAAGCTGATGAAGCTCTCGTAGATGATCATCGAGGGCACCAGCAGCGTGGCGTAGACGATCACCACACCCAGCAGGTTGGGGATGATGTGGCGCAGGATGATCCGGCCCGGACTGACCCCGATCGCCACGGCGGCCTCGACGAATTCCCGGTTCTTGATGCTGAGCGTCTGCCCGCGCGCGATCCGCGCCATATCGAGCCAGCTAATCAGTCCGATGCCGATGAAGAGCACGAGAATCGAGCGCCCGAACACGACCATGAACAGGATCAGCACGAACATGTAGGGAATGGCCATCATCACGTCGACGACGCGCATCATCGCGCCGTCGAGCTTGCCGCCGAAGTAGCCTGCCGTGGCGCCGTAGAGCGTGCCCACCACCACCGAGATCAGCGCGCCGATGACGCCGACCATCAGCGATATGCGGGTGCCCTGGACCGTGCGCGCAAAGAGGTCGCGGCCGAGCTCGTCCACCCCGAAGTAGTGGCCGTTGGCTATCGAGGGGCCGCCCTCTTCCGCCACGCTGCCGAGGATCGACCAGTCGATCTCCTCGTTGGACCACGACGCCACCAGGTCGCCGAAGATCGCGAAGGCGGCGACGAGCACCAGGACGACGAGGCTCGCCACGGCGGCACGGTTGCGGAAAAAGCGCCTGCGGGCATCGCTCCAGAGCGAGCGGCCGCCGTCCGCGCTCTCGGCGTCGGCGGCGGCAAACGCCCGGATCGCGCGTCGTCCGAAGATGAGCGGCGACACGTCAGTACCGGATGCGCGGGTCGATCCAGCCGTAAAGCAGATCGACCACCAGGTTGAAGATGATGGTAAGCGCCCCTGCCAGAATGGTGACACCCATGATCACCGGATAGTCGCGGTTGAGCGCCGAGTTGACGAAGAACTGCCCGATGCCACCGGTCGCGAAGAAGACGTCGATCACCACCGAGCCGGTAATCATGCCGACGAACGCCGGTCCAAGGAACGAGATCACCGGCAGCAGCGTCGGCTTCAGCGCGTGGCGGAACACGATGCGCCGCATCGAGAGGCCCTTGGCGCGGGCCGTGCGGATGAAGCCCGCGTTCAGCACCTCCAGCATGGAAGAGCGCGTAATGCGCGCGATCGACGCCATGAACGAGGTCGAGAGCGCGATCACCGGCATGATGACGTAGGGCCAGTGCCCGCCCTGCCAGCCGCCGCCGGGGAGCCAGTTGAGCCAGAGCGTGAAGATCAGGGTGAGGATCGGCGCCAGCACAAAGTTCGGCAGCACCTGCGCACCGACCGAGACGCCCACCGCGAGATAGTCGAGAAGGGTGTTGTGGTAGACCGCCGCGGCGATACCGAGCGAGACCCCCACCAGCACGGCCGCGAGGAACGACCAGCCCCCATAGGTGAGCGTCACGGGAAAGCCCTGGCGGATGATCTCGTTGACGGTCTGGTCGGTGTACTGGAACGAGGGGCCGAAATCGAACTCGGTCACGATGGAGACGACGTAGCGCCAGATCTGCACGACCAGCGGCTGATCCAGGCCGTACTTGGCCTGCAGATTGGCCATCACCTCGGCCGGCAGCGTGCGTTCGGTATCGAAGGGGCCGCCCGGTGCTGCGTACATCAGCACATAGGAAACGATGATGAGGACCAGCAGCGTCGGGACCGCTACGGCGAGACGCTTGAGGAAGTAGTAGATCATCCGGCGACGCGGCACGCGTGCCGCAGCCGCATGGCGTCACTCACTTGGCGATGCGGTAGAGGTTCCTGGAATACCAGTTGTTCTCCACGTTGTTGTAGGGCCAGCCCTTGATGTCGCTGGAGAGCAGGAAGGTGTTCGCATAGTGGTAGATCGGGATGATGGCCATGTCCTCGGCCAGGATCTGCTCGACCTCGGCATAGATCGAGCTCGGGTCCTCGGCTGTCTTGGACGCGCTCATCAGCTCGTCCACCCTCGGGTTCGAATACTTCCCGTCGTTCGCGCCATGCGTGGTGGTGAGCAGATCGAGGAAGGTCGAGGCCTCGTTGTAGTCGCCGCACCAGGCTGAGCGCGCCACGTCGAACTCCTGCGCCTTGCGCAGGTTGATGTAGGTCTTCCACTCGAAGTTGGCGAGCTCCGTGGCGACGCCCAGCTTCTGCTTCCACATCTGGCCGATCACGGTGGCGATCTGCTTGTGGCTCTCCGAGGTGTTGTAGATCAGCTTGAGCGTCAGGCCCTCCGCGCCCGACTCCGCCATCAGCCGCTTGGCCTCGGCGTCCCGCTCGGCCTGGCTCAGCTGGCCGTAGGCGATCTCCGGCATCGTGAAGCCGGCGGTCTTGAGGTGGGTGAAGTTGTAGGCGGGCCACTGGCCGCCCTTGAGCAGCCGGTCCACGATCACGTCGCGGTCGATGGCCATGCTCAGCGCCCGGCGCACGCGCACGTCATGCAGCGCCGCATTGCCGCTCTCGCTGTGATTGAGGGCGTAGTAGTAGGAGCAGAGGCGGGGCACGCTCGTGGCCTCGTCGGGCATCTCCTCCTTGAGCGCGGGATACTGCCCCGACGGCAGCGGCTCCAGATGGTCGAGCTCGCCGGCGCGGTAGCGGGTCAGTGCCTGGTTGACGTCGTTGATGACGAGTCCCGTGACCCTCTCGATGATGACGCCGTCCGCGCCCCAGTAGGTCGGGTTCTTCACCCGCGTGTGGAACTCGTTGAGCACGACCTCCTCGAGCACGTAGGCACCGTTGGAGACGATGTTCTCCGGCGCCGTCCACTTCGTCCCGTGGGCCTCGATGGTCGCCTGGTGCGTCGGAAAGAGCGTGGCGTAGGTCGTCATCGCCGGGAAGTAGGGCAGGGGCTGGTTCAGCCTCACTTCCAGGGTGTGATCGTCGACCGCCCTCACGCCCAGCTCGGCGGTCGGCTTCTCGCCCGCCAGGATCTCCTTGGCGTTCACGATCTGGGTGAGCTCGACGAACCAGCCGTAGGGCGAGGCGGTTGCGGGATCGACCGCGCGCCGCCAGCCGTATACGAAGTCATGCGCGGTCACGGGGTCGCCGTTCGACCACGTGGCATCCGGGCGCAGCGTGAAGGTATAGGTCGTGTTGTTGTCCGACGCCGCGTAGCTCGTGGCCACGCCGGGAACGAGGTTGCCGTCCCCGTCCTGGCTCAGCAGGCCCTCGAAGAGGTCGCGAATTACGTGGAATCCGGAGACGTCCTGGTTGAGCTGCGGGTCGAGCGTGGGGAACTGGTCGAGCAGGCGGTAGGTGAAGGTCTGGTCGTCCGCCAGCGCCTCGCCAGTCACCGGATGGGTTCCGGCCGCTTGCGCCTGCGTGACGACGCCCAGGGACAAGACGATGGCGATGGCCGCCAGTCTCAATGGGATGAACAGACTCAGTCGCGATGTTCCCATCTTCCTGGTCCTTTCTCGTCGGGTGTGGCTCTCGGCGGATCGACTCGACGCGTCCGGCGAATCACTATGGCATAGGTTGGCAGCGTGCGGTCACGACGACCGCCGCCCTTCGTGCCGCCGTTGCGCCGGCGTCCTTCACGCGCCGGGCGATGCCTTCGCCAAGCGCGCAAGGGACCGCAGTCCCCTTCAGCCGAGAAGGCACGATTGTGAATTGCGCGTGGCTCCAGTATTGCTCGCCGGCTCGTCGGGATCGGACAGGCGTCATGTCGAGAAGAACGGAATTGAAGAACCGCAAGCGTCCAACTCGACGCACTTTCATGGTCGCCGCCTTGATCGTTGCCTTCCTCGCCGCGGCCGGAGGAGAGCGCGCGGCCGCCCAGGACGAGCGGGTGATCGCGTTCGTCCAGAGCGTCGGCGCCGACGTCATCGCCATTCTCGGGAACAAGGACACCAGCACCTTTGCGGAGCGCGAGGCCGCGCTCCGCGACGTGATGGTCAGGGGCTTCGACATTCCCCTCGTCACCCGCTTCGTGCTGGGGCGGCACTGGAAGGCGGCAAGCGATGAGCAGCGCAGGGAATTCGCGGCGATCTTTCTCGACTTTCTCGCGCGCGTCTACGCGAGCCGCTTCGACTCCTACTCCTATGGCGGCGAGACATTCACAGTGCATTCCGCCATCGCCGACGAGAGCGGCGATACCATCGTGCGCGCACGGGTCGCCCGGCCCTCCGGCGCCGACCCCGTCGAGCTCGATTTCCGGGTTCGCCCGAAGGAGGGGACCTACAAGGTCGTCGACCTCTACGTCGAAGGTATCAGCATGCTGCTCACGCACCGGGCCGAGTTCAGCTCAGTCGTCAACCGCGACGGCATCGACGGCCTGCTGAACGGCCTCCGCGCGCGCGTCGAGGCGCCGATCGGGGACGGGGCGCAGTAACCCCCAACTCCCGACGGTCTCTTACTGATCGGCGCCGGCTTGCGGGACCACTGGTACGGGCGTGGCGTCGCTGAGGAAGGGCCGCTCCGCCCGGGGTGCGATGGCGGGTTCGGGCTCGCCCCCCTCCGCCACCCTCACCACCACGTCGAGCCGGGATTCGCCCCCGCCGAACACGGCGCCCCGCGTCGGCGCCGCATCGGCATAGTCGCGGCCCACGGCGATGCGGACGTGGCGGTGATCGGCGATGGTGTCGTTGGTGGGGTCGATCCCGAACCAGCCGAGATCCGGGAGCAGAAACTCTGCCCAGGCGTGGCTCGCCCCCTCGGGTGTCTGCTCGCCCGGCGCGCCTTCCCGATGCAGGTAGCCCGAGACGTAGCGGCTCGGAATCCCCCACGAGCGCGCGATGGCGATCGTCACGTGGGTGTAGTCCTGGCAGACCCCGCTGCCGGTCTCCAGGATGTGCTCGATCGGCGAATCCACCGCCGTGCTGCCCGGCTCGTAGCGGAACGCGTCGTGCAGCACGCGGGCTAATTCCAGGAGCGAGGAGAGGGGGTCGCCGCCCCGGCGCAGGCCCTTGTCCTCGACAAATGCCTCGAGCGCCGGGCTCGAGCGCGCGAACTGGCTGGGCGCGAGGAACTCCCAATGCCGAAGCGGCGCGGCGAGTTCCGTCAGTGCAGCCCAGGCGTCGCCGCCCAAGCGCTCGGGCAGGTCGGGCGCCGGCGCGGTCTCGACCTCCGCCCTCGACTTCACGGTGGTGTGCTCGTGCGAGCGGTGGATGTTGAAGAGGTGACAGACGTTGCCGAAGGGATCCTGGAACGCGATCGGCGCGGCGGCGGGATCGATCTCGAGGGAGAAGTTGGCGACATGCTGCCCGCCATCCGCCCGCGGGTGCAGGCGCAGCACCATCAGGCTGCCCTGCGCCGGTTGCTCGTAGCGGAAGTCCGAGAGGTGCTCGACCCGGAAGCGCCGCGGGGTGTCGACGCTCACGGCGCGTCCTTGATCTCGTAGTTGAAATAGGCGGCCGCGATGTCGTCGTGCAGCAGGCGGCAGGACGCGCCGAACTCCTGCAGCGCCTTGCGCGTGGCGTCGTCGTCCTCACGGTCGCGGTCGGGCCAGTCGTGGTCGATGCTGGCGGCCATGCGGCCCGCGCGCCGCTCGGCCTCGATCTGGAGCGGCGGGCCGCTCGCGACGGCAGCGAGCGCCTCCACGATGCGCCCCAGCGAATGGCGGATCGAATGCGAGAGCGAGGGATCGGCGACCAGGAAGTCGACCATGCGGGGCGGGCGCAGCTCCAGCGAGTAGAGCCGGCGGTACGCAAAGTGCGCCTCGCAGATCCAGAGCAGCGAGAGCCAGTCCGCCTCGCAGTCGGGGGCGGCGGTCGGGAAGAGCGCGATGTGCGCGTTCATCAGCGCGGCAATGAGCTGCGCCCGTTCGACGAAGCGCCCGAGCTGCAGAAAGTGCCAGCCGTCGTCCCGGTAAATCGTCCCCTCGGCGACGCCAGAGACGGTGCGAATGGCGCCCTCGGTGAGATCGTAGAAGCTGCCCGGCTGGTTGTTCCAGATGGCCTCCATCTCGACATCGCGCAGGTCGAAGTAGGCGAGGTTGAGAGAGGACCACATCTTGTCGGGGATGATGTTGCGGACCTGCCGGGCGCTCTCGCGCGCCGCCGCGACGCAGTTGCGGATGGCGTCGGGGTTGGTCGGCTCGAAGGTCAGGTCGTCGGCCAGCGTGTAGGCGTCCGCCAGCATGAAGTCTTCGTCATCGGGCAGCGGGTCCAGATGGCCGCCCAGCGGGGTGCGGCCGAGGGCCATGAAGAGGCGCCGCCAGCTCTGGTCGATCTGCTCGACCGGCCGGTCCTCGATGATGATGAACTGCTCCGCCAGCAGGTGGCAGCCGTGCTGCGCCCGCTCGAGATAGCGGCCCATCCAGTAGAGGCCCTGGGCGTTGCGGGAGAGCATGCGCCTAGTCCGACAGCACCCAGAGGTCCTTGCCGCCGCCGCCCTGGCTCGAGTTGACCACCAGGGAGCCCTTGACCAGCGCGACCCGGCAGAAGGCGCCGGGGACGAGGCGCGTCTCGCGCCCGCGCAGGACGAAGGGGCGGAGGTCGACGTGGCGCGGCGCCGCGCCGTCGGGCGTGAGGCAGGGCGAGACCGAGAGGTCGAGCACCGGCTGGGAGACGTAGTTGGCCGGGTTCCTCCGCAATTCCTCGGCGTAGGCCGCGCGCTCGGCGGGCGAGGCTTGGGGGCCGACCAGCATGCCGTAGCCGCCGGATTCGCCCACCATCTTGACGATCAGCGTCTCCAGATTGTCGAGCGTGTACTCCAGCGCCTCCGGCTCCCGGCAGAGGTGGGTGTCGACGTTGGCGAGCAGCGGCTCCTCGCCCAGATAGTAGCGGATCATGTCGGGCACGTAGGCGTAGACGCTCTTGTCGTCGGCGACCCCGGTGCCCGGTGCATTCGCAATCGTCACGTTGCCGAGCTTGTAGGCATAGAAGAGGCCGGGGGTGCCGAGCTGCGAATCGGCGCGGAAAGCCAGCGGGTCGATGAAGTCGTCGTCGATGCGGCGGTAGATCACGTCCACCTTCCGAAGCCCCGCGGTGGTCCGCATGTAGACGAAGCCGTTGTGGACCAGCAGGTCGCTGCCCTGCACCAGCTCGATGCCCATCTCCTGCGCCAGGAACATGTGCTCGTAGAAGGCGGAATTGTAGACGCCGGGCGTCAGCAGGACGATGCAGGGGTCCGAGATGCCGCGCGGCGCAAGCTCGGTGAGCGTCTGCCTCAGCAGCTGGCCGTAATGCTCGATGCCGCGCACGTGGTGGCGGCGGAACAGGTTGCGCAGGCTGGTCTTCAGCGCCCGCCGGTTGGCCAGCATGTAGGAGACGCCGGACGGCACCCGCAGGTTGTCCTCCAGCACGACGAAGCCGTCGTTGGTGCGCACGATGTCGGTGCCGCAGAGCGCGACGTAGACGCCGTGGGGCACCTCCAGGCCGCGCATCTCGACCCGGTACTGCGGGCAGCCCCGCACCAGGTCCACCGGCACCACGCCCTCCTCGATGATCCGCCCCGGCCCGTAGACATCGGCGAGGAAGCGGTTGAGCGCCTCCAGCCGCTGCCTCAGGCCCCGCTCGACCAGGTCCCATTCGGCGGCGTCGAGCAGCCGCGGCAGGAAGTCGATGGGGATGATCCGCTCCTGCGCGCCGTCTTCGCCGTAGACCGCAAAGGTGATCCCCTGGTGCAGGAAGGAGCGCTCGGCATACTCCTGCATGGCGGCGATTTCGGCCGGGCGCATCCGGTCGAGCGCCTCGCAGAGCTCCCGGCAATGGGCGCGCGGCACGCCGGTGGCCTCGAACATTTCGTCATAGAAC
>Ga0209544_1001336_pt1 | contig 27607 bp, 29 predicted proteins | sample MesohylPK_FD_187297 | JGI IMG/M metagenome (GOLD analysis project Ga0209544, IMG submission 187297) | Host-associated microbial community of the marine sponge Aplysina aerophoba from Gulf of Piran - sponge mesohyl, lysed by proteinase K... | ecosystem: Host-associated > Porifera > Sponge >...
AAGAGGAGAAGCCGGCCGCATCCGCTTTTGAATGCGCGCCAGGTGGCATTACTCGACATGCTGACCGCCCTTGCCACACCGGGAAAAAGCGGAAGGCTGACCATAACGGTTCTTCACCAGGTACTGGCCGATCATTTCGGCTGCTGCCGCGAGACGATAGTGCGGGATTTCGCTCATCTGAAGGCCTGCGGATATGTGCGGACCGTCGGCCAGAGGATCGTTCGGGAGGCTGACGGCGGATTCGTTGTTCCGGTCTACCGGCCGACCGACCCCGAGATGGAGAGATGGCTGCAACTTGCACGGGCGAACCGGGCGCCGGCCAGACGCGTCGCGGTCGTTGAGATGGCCGGGGGGGTCTGTGACATTTTCGCCCCAATCCCAGGGGTTGGGTCCGGTTTGCCGGTTTTGCGGAGGCGCTCCGGGGCGGAAATGGCGTCGCGGGCGCCTCCCTGACGGTTCCGGTTGGGAGATGGACGGCTGGAATTGCGGGAAAGCGGTAGGGCCGCGCGGGACCAAACACAAGACCTGAAAAATCGCGGCCGCAAAAAAAATGAACCAAGAATTGACTATCGATGGCAAGGGGCATATTCTTTGATCGTTCGTTGATCGGAGGGGACCCGTTTGAAGAGGAGGTTTACGGAGGGGCCCGGAACGCGGGCGTCCACCCGGCGGTTGTCACCGGTCGCGTGCGCGGCGGCAGTTTGCGCACAGCGAGAGTAGTTTGGAGGAGAGAGACTGATGATAGCGGCCGTCTCGGAGCGAGCTTCCGAACTGGAACAACTCTGCGTACTCCATCATGTTGAACGGCTGGACCTGTTCGGCTCAGCCGCCTCAGGCGACCAGAGAAAGGACACCGACGATCTGGACTTTCTGGTCGAGTTCCAGCCGTTGCCCGCGGGGGCGTATGCCGATGCCTATTTCGGGCTGCTGGAGGCCCTGGAAACGCTGTTCGAGGGTCCTGTTGTCCTTATTGTCGACTCGGCGATTCGGAATCCCTTCTTCCGGCAGCGCGTTGAAGAGACCAGGACATTACTTTATGCGGCTTGAGGCTAAGAAGTACCTGTTTGATATTCGTAGCGCAGCGGACCGGTTGGCTGCGTTTCTGGCCGGAAAGACATTCGCTATTTGGGAGCCATATAGTTGGCTGGACGGTCAGGCCGCCCGCCGTTCCACAGGACGAGACGTGGCGAGAATCCGAACCACTGTGTCCTGGGCACACGCAGTATTGCGCACGACAGGCTGGCCTGGACGGAGCTACCGGCTGAACCCATCCGACGAGATGCAGTTATCACTTCCTGTGAAGGAACACACCTCCGTTATGACTTAAAATATTTGGGGTTCCTACAGGTTCGCCAGGTAAACGCGTTGCTCTTCAGGCGGTTGCACGGCCCACACAACAGGGTGCGGTCCGAGATGTGACTTGTGCCGCCATCAGGGCACGAAATGCTCTTTCGCCGGCGTGCGACCGTCGGGACTTTGACGCGGTCAGCCCAGCGTGCAGCTGCATCTTTGCATTCCTGCATGGCTATGCTGGACAGCGCGCTGCCCGATCCGAACTGGTGAAACCGCCGCCCCACATGGCCGCCGGCCTCACCGGCGGGTTTTCTTCTCCCGTTTTGCGTTGCTGAAGATACGCCACACGAGGAACCCGTACAGGCTGCCGACCACAACGAAGGTCAGCGGTTTGGACACGGGCCACGTGTAGACGGCCGCAAGCAGGCCGATCAGGAAGATTGCGACATCGGTCAGTTTTGTCATGGCGCCCCCCTTTTGAAATGCGCCAATTGGCGCATTTGGGGTGAACCAGGCGGCGTCCACGCTTACTTCCCGTCTTGGTAACGCCTGCGCGGTCCGCGTCGGCGCGAACTGGAAATGCCGGGGCAGGATGTTCGCGGCGAGGATGCCATCAAGCAGCAACGGCTGAATGCGGGCAATCATCTGTCCGTCTCCAGGGTTGGCTTGAGGGCGAAAGAGTTTGGAAAGTGTAGCTGGATGCAGATCCCAGGCGGGACCAGGAACTCCTGTTTTTCGGGAAGGCAGGAGGAACTTCCTTGTTCCAGTTGCGAGTCATTGCGCACGTTCGTGGCTTCACATGGGATCTACATCCGTTAAACAGTTTAGCATACTTTTTATGCCATTTCAGTGACATAAGGGGCTATTTTATGCCAGTTTTGCGTCAGTTCTAAGGGCAGTTTTTGGTCGTCAGTTTTAAGTTTTTGGTGAACTGTCAAGTATGGGAAGAACATCTTTTTGTCCGCGGAGGGACGCGGAGAGGCGCGGAGAATCTCAAGGGCGTATCGAGTTTTTTTGTGCGCAGCTACGTAGGGGTTCGCGGGTCAGCCGCAGTTTGTACTCGCAAATCGCTGTTCAGACAAAGGTCAGAGAGCCCTATGTCGAACAGTCAAGAGCCAGGTGCATTCGCGCGGATTTGGCATCCAGGGCGAAGTCGCGGCCGAGGGCGCTTTTGTCGCGGCGGCGGACGATGGGGAAGGTGTCGAGGACGCAGACGCGGATGGGATTACCGGTCAGTTGATGGGGTTGGCGGCGGCTGTCTGCCCGGATTCTGACTGACTCGCCTGTTGGCGGGCGCGCATGTCCTCAGTGCGTTTGCGCCAGAATTCGAGTTCTTCTTCCCTTGACATGTCCTCGACGAGGCGCCGGACGCGCTCTGCGCCGCGACGTTTGATGGCGACACATTCGGGTGCGCGAATTACGTTGTCTGGATCGCTGCGGCGGGAGCCCTTGTCACTGACAAGGGGGGATACCGGGGGCTCCCGCCGCGTATTTGATTGCGGCGACCCTGCCGGCTTCGCCTGTTGGCGGGCGCGCATATCCTCAGTGCGGTTGCGCCAGAATTCGAGTTCTTCTTCCTTTGACATGCCCTCGACGAGGCGCCGGACGCGCTCTGCGCCGCGACGTTTCCAGGCCATAAATTCAGGTTCACGGTTCGTCATGCTGAACCACCTCCAGGGGAGAATGAATTGCTATTTGGCCATGGCCTCTGAGGATATTGACTGCGTTATATTTGCGAATCTTGTCAAAGTGAACAATGTCCCTGAAATTCCAACTGACGATGAGATCACATCCAGCGACCGTTGCGATGGCGACGTGCAGCGCATCTGCCAGCGAATTCCTGGAGACGACACCAAGTTCGAGATACGATGCCTGAAGCTCCAGGGTCTCAATGGTGATTTGCTCAACGCGGGCTGTCTGGTCGTACGCTGCAAAAAGTTTCTGGACGACGTCGGGGGCAGATCTGATCTCTTCTTCGACGACGGGGGAGATCACCAGGACAAACTTCCCGGCATCTACTTCTTCAAAGAACCTCCTGCTGGGCGCGGAAAACTCTGCATCAAAAACGCCGCCGAAAACAGACGTATCAGCATAAACTCTTGGTTGCCGATGCTCCACTATTGCGAAGACCTCTGATACTGAGCAGACAGTTCATCAAGAATCGTACCAACTATAAACGCTGAGAAAGTTCCTGGTCAAACGATGAACCGGCAGGTCATGGCGTACAAGCGTGTCATTTGGTCAGACAGCCGCGTTCGTGGTGGTGCCGGCGGCGGCGATGGCGGTTGTCTGCAATGCAGCTGTTGGGGATTAAGGAGATGGGCTGCAGTTGACGGCACCGGCGGCGAGATAAGGAGGGCAACCTGCTGGCCGGCGAGGGCGGTTGCCCTGGAAAAGGGTAAACACTTTCTCTCATTTAGTCCGCGTCTTGATTTTCTGTTCTGCAGTTGGTCTCCTATCAGCATCTTTGCTGGATTCCTGTCCGCCGGCATGATCTTCACCCCGGAGATGGCTTGCCGGCGTCGACATTACAAATCTTCAAGGGAGGCAAGCAGGTCCAGGACCAGCAACGCCGCGTCTCCCAGCAGCACCGGGTTGATGAATTCAATCCTATCGTCCCGGGTGTTGATGCGTGACTTGTCGTTGCCGAAGAAGTAAATCGTTGGAACCCCACGGCGTCTGAAAACGGCCTCATCACTAGAGCCACTGATGTCCCAACCCTCTCTGATGCCCAAGTAGGACACTGACACTCCTTCTCTATTCGCGGTTTCTGATACTTGCCCGGTCAACCAGCTGTTAACGGTTTCTGATGCATACCCGGTCAAATGACTGTCAACTGGCCCCCGGAAATAGAGAAATGTACCTGACCCCACTGAATCGAAGTTGATCATGATCTTGATGGCGCCTAACTCTTCCTCGGTCAACTGGCGCACGTAATGCGCACTGCCGCTCAGTCCGGTTTCCTCTGAGCCAAAGGCGATAAATCGCAATGTGAACGGAAAAACCGACACCATCTCGTTCGACCAGGGCGGTTGCGCCAATCTCTCTGCCAGCGTCAGCAGCACGCTTACTCCGGAAGCGTTATCGTTGGCACCCACTGAGTTCCGTACCGTGTCGTAGTGCGCTCCCAGGATGACCACGCCTTCGCCCTGACCGGGAAGATCAAGGATTATGTTGCTGGATCTCCTCCGGAGAGGCCCTATCCGCACTTGAAAATCCTGCATCTCCGGGCTGTATCCGAACTCGGTAAAGCGGTCCATCAGGAGCTCTGCGGCTTTCCGTTCCTCCTTGGTGGCGCTCTGCCGCCACCCCACCTCTTTCGCCAATTCGCACAGGTGGCCGAAAGCGGTACTGGCAAGAGCTTTGCGATCGGCGGCGCTGAATCTTGCGGTCGCGGGCGGCGGACGGACATTGGCCAGTGACCCCTGCGCTATCTCTTCGAGTTCCCTGCAGGACGGTCCCGTTGCGACGTACGGTCTTACACTTGTAGGGCCGTTAGCGAGAAAGTGACCAAACTCGTCATCGATGAATATTCTGCAGGCTACCGGCAGAATCGCTATGAGAAGGAAAAGCCCTGCCAGTGAAAAATTTTTTCGTCTCCACCCAGCCACCGAATTCTCCTTATCGGAGCCTTATGCTAGATAGCGTTTTTTGACTGACTCGCCTTTTGGCGCGCATGTCCTCAGTGCGTTTGTGCCAGAATTCGAGTTCTTCTTCCCTTGACATACCCTCGACGAGGCGCCGGATGCGCTCTGCGCTCGAAGCTCGCGTATAACCCCGTGACGTGAACCTCTGACGTCCGAGGCGTAAGGATACGGCAACTCAGGGCCATATGTCATCAGCAGTTCGCCCCTGGTAATTACGGCGTCCTGCTGCCTCTCCGAAAGCATTTGGCAAAGCACTCGTGGGAATTCGACGGCAAAAACGACAATTTGTCTTTTTTGGCAGTTTGATGGTTACCCTTGCGGCCAGGTCGGCTCTTCCTGCTTGGTGGCCCAGACCGCCACCTCTACATCCGTATGGCCGGCGACGAGGTCGTCGTCGTAAGCGAGGGTTATGGTTTTGGTGCGGTCGTGTCCGAAGGCGGCTATGTCACGGCGGCGGACGATGGGGAAGGTGTCGAGATCGTGCAGCGCCTTAAGGAGTTCACGGTTGCATGTTCTGCGTAACGAAAGCGGAGACGGTTTCTGCCGACTTTATCGCCTCGTTCCTCAAAGCCCTGCACCGGGTAACGCACGCCAGCTCCGTATCTCCCAAGGATCACGACAATCGGCGCCAGTTCCTCAAATGCAGGTTGCAGCGCCGCGCACTGCTGTAAGAGATAGAGGAGATCATGCACGGGGCGGAACTCGGTAGACCGAGAGACAAGAAAACCCTTCAAGCATTTCTCGGCGCATTGCTGGCAGTGATAGCAGGCCATCGCGGGCAAAGGATCGCCTGCGCTCATGGCTCGTCGAGCCATCTCCAAGTCCTGTTCCGCTTTCTCGAACCAGTCGTGTTCAGGGGGCTGAGCGCTCATACAGGATTTCTTGCGATTCAAGGGCCGTGTGAACAAAGGAATATGGATTCTTGCGCTGCTCGGACAGATGTTCAGGCGTGGTCACGATCACGTCGACAGGCAACACGAATTTCTCGCCAATCGCCAGGCGAATGGGGTTGCCGCGCTTCGGCCAGTCGTCGAGGGATTTGAAGACGACGAGGAGGTCGATGTCGCTGTGGGAGCCGGCGTTGCCGCGGGCGTGGCTGCCGAAGAGGATAATCTGTTCGGGATCGAATTTTTGGGCGATCAGTTGGGCTACGGCCTGAATTGTCGCTTTATCGATCGTGACTTTACTCATGTAGACCAGATCCCCCGGTCATGGACTTTTAACCGGGTATGTCCGAGAACCTACGATAGCCCAGGAGGCAGGGCAGGCGTTTCGTTGCGAAGTCTTGTTTCTTGCCGCGGCCGTACCCTTTGGTTGCGTTTCTGCCAGAAGGCCAGCTGTTCTGCTAGTGACTTCCCAGCCAACTGCCGATTGGCCACCTATATGGCATTCTCTCAAGACCGGTCGCGTTCCGGTGGGCTTCCTGCCATACTATAGCGGTGGGGGGAGTCGAAAGTCAACCTGCGGGCGTTATGGTCCAGGCGCCATGGCGACGGGGAGGCGGTATTGTCTGAACTACAGTCAGGGGGATTCAGGAGATGGGCTGCAGTTTGGGGCGCCGGTGACGGGATGAAGCGGGTAGCCAGCCAGCCTGACCGGCATGCCGCGCTCGTCGCAGCCCGCAATCGCCGCTGAACAGGCCTTCCTGGCACTCAAACGGCTTTTGACAATCGTCCCCAGCTGCCGGCTTTGCCCTGGTCAAGAAATTCAGGGGTACGCCAAGCGCTATGAAAGAGGGTGGTTCCCAGGGTAACCTCATGCTTGAACAGGCGCTTAGAACGGCTCTGGCGCGGTCGGTTGTATTGATCTGGCTTTAGATCGCTTCGCGGCTACCGTGCTTACTCCGCATCTGCGTAGATGTTTGAGCTTTGGATGTTTCAACACTACGCCCCAAGCGCAACACGCGTTTCCGAATCACGGCAGCGCTGTTGCCGCGTGCGCTGTGTCCGGCGCCGTCTCTGCGGGGTTCCCCGTGCGCCTGACTGTTCAGGATTGCGATTTGGTGATCGGGTGGATCTGGGTTGAGTGCCGGCGCTGGGTCATTTTTTCAAGAGTAATGTGCAGGTCCAGATTTTCAGACCGGTTTGGATGCTGGAATCAGATGCTGAATAATGACCACTGGCTGCCGGTCAAATCTGTTGGGTCTCGTTCTGTTTTCTCAAGGCTGCGCATACCATTGATTGGCCAACGGCCTTAACCTTTCTAACAATCTCTTAGATATCAGGTCGATGCGTAGACGCAGTTACTGCAAGCAGTTAAGGCATCCAGCCAGCGAAGGGGAGATCATGAGCACTTTTCTCAGACTTCCGACTGTCATAGTCGTTGTATTTGTCCTGGTTGCCGGCTTGAGAGGGCCACAGGTGTTTGCATCGACACGTATCGCTACGGACGCCAGCACGGACAGGGAGGCGCTGGTCGCGCTCTACGAGGCCACGGCCGGCGACAGCTGGGTGAACAACGATAACTGGTTGACTGATGCGCCGCTCGGTATCTGGTATGGTGTCACCACCAATGATAGCGGGCGCGTGATTGAACTGGATCTCTCGTTCAACCAGTTGACTGGAACGATACCGCCAGAGTTGGGCGGCCTCACCCAATTGATGAAGTTGGGCCTCTATTTGAATAAGTTGAGTGGGACAATTCCCCCAGAGTTGGGCAAACTCACCAACCTGGAAGGCCTATACCTCTGGGAAAACGAATTGAACGGTTCGATTTCATCAGAGTTGGGCAAGCTCACTAGTCTAGTATGGCTGCGCCTCTCACATAACGAGTTGACCGGAACGATCCCCCCAGAGTTGGGCAGCCTCACCAACTTAATATGGTTGGATCTTGGGGACAACGAATTGAGCGGTGCGATTCCGTCAGAGTTGGGCCGCCTTACCAACTTGGAGGAGTTAGATCTTTGGGACAACGAGTTGAGCGGTACGATTCCAGTAGAACTTGGCAATCTTGACAACTTAGAACGGTTGTCCCTCTCGAAAAACCAATTGAGCGGAACAATACCGTTAGAACTCGGCAATCTTTCTAACCTGGAATCACTGGTCCTTTCAGAGAACCGGTTAAGGGGTACGATCCCAATAGCTCTGGGGAAGCTTACGCAATTGAGATGGCTGCTCCTTTCAGACAATGAGTTAAGCGGAACAATTCCAAAAGAACTGGGAAGCCTCACAAAGTTGATGCAGTTGTATCTCGCTGATAACCAATTGAGCGGTTCAATTCCGAGCGAGTTAGGAAAGGTTGCCAACCTGAACTGGCTGAGTCTCTCAGGCAATCGGTTAAGTGGCTGCTTTCCTGAAGTTTTGGTAGGAGCTATAGAGGAAGACGACCTGGACAGATTGGGGCTGCCGTTTTGTGTCGCGTCCTCTCCTGCGTTTGCCGCCACAGACAGGGACGTATTGGTCGCACTCTACCAAGCTACGGACGGGGCCAACTGGGTAAACAGCGAGAATTGGCTGACCGACGCGCCGATAGGTACGTGGCAGGGCGTCACTACGGACGATAGTGGTCGCGTTGAGATACTGGATCTTCAAGAGAATAGGTTGCGTGGTTTGATTCCGTCAGCACTGGGCAATCTCACCCACCTGACGGTGCTCAACCTTTTGGACAACCGGTTGGGTGGAACAATTCCGCCAGAACTGGGCAACCTCACCTATCTGACAGTACTGGACCTCCGAATCAACGAGTTGAGCGGAGCGATTCCGTCCGAATTGGGAAATCTCACTAAGCTAAGAGTGCTGGATCTCTTGGGCAATAGGTTGAGCGGGAGGATACCGTCAGAACTGGGCAATCTTGCTAACGTGGAATGGCTGGACCTCTTGGACAATCGGTTGAGTGGAACAATTCCGTCCGAACTGGGCAATCTCACTAACCTGAAAGGGTTGTACCTCGGATTCAACGAATTGAGGGGAATGATACCGTCCGAACTGGGCAACCTCACGAAATTGGAGTTTCTTCACCTCTCGGGTAATCGACTAAGTGGATGTGTGCCCGAAGCATGGCGCAATGTTGAGGAAAGCGACTTGAGCGAACTTGAGCTGCCGTTTTGCACTGCGCTATCTGCGACAGCCACAGAAGCCCCGGAGACACTCACCCGCCCTCAAATTTTCGACAGAGTCTCGCCGGCGATTGCTTTCATTCAGACGGAAATCGGTTCTGGCAGCGGTGTGCTGATCGAGGGGGGTTACTTGGTGACGAACGCCCACGTGGTCTGGCCCTTCGACGCGGCGCGCGTCGTCTTCCCGGATGGAACCGAGTTTGGCAAGGTGCCGGTGAAAGGCTGGGACCTGTTGACAGACCTGGCCGTGCTCGGCCCGATTGACGCCCCCGCGCAACCTGCGACACTGCTCGACGGGGAGAGCATCCCGGTCGCCACCGACATGTACCTGCTCGGCTACCCAGGCGAAGTCGAAGCCTATCCGCGGCCGGCGTTTGTGAGGGGTAGCCTGTCGCGCCTGCGGGAGTGGGAGCCTGTTGGCATCACCTATTTCCAGATTGATGCTTTGATCATAGGAGGACAGAGCGGCGGCGCGCTTGTTTCCGCTGCGGGTGAGGTGATCGGTATCAGCGGCTTCAAGTATAAAGGGGAATTCGCACTCGCCGCCTCGTCCGCCGACATTTTGCCACGTATCCGGCAACTCATTGACGGCGATGACCCCGCAGGCCTCGGCGAGCGGCAGCTGTCGCTGGAAGGGGGCGCGCTCCGTCACGAACTAACATCGAAGAGCTTTGGGGAGGCTTACATACTCGACGAGCCAGCTGGGGCCGCAATCGAAATCGAGTTAAGCGGTGCAGACGTTGGCAGGTTCCAGATCTTCGACTCCGCTGGCAACGAACTTACCGACGGTGAGACCGATGCATTTTCATTTGTCACCGAAAGCAGTGGGCCGCATTTCCTGCTCCTAAGGGGACCGGTGCCAGGAGAGTCTACCTTGTCCTCGAACCGCCGGCTTGCGCGGTTTGAGGATCTGGACCATGACCGACGGATCCGGGTGGGAGAGTCGCTCCACGGCAATATCGACTTCCCCGCGGACATCGATCTTTTTCGCCTACGCCTGGAGAAAGATGAGACGGTCGAGATCGTGACGCGGTCAGTCCTGGCTGACGCTTACCTCGCGATCCTGGGAGCGTCGGAAGAGGAGTGGGTTGCCGATGATAACAGCGGCGGCGGCCTGTTCGGGCTGGATTCCAGAATCGTCTACCGAGCGCCCCGTACCGGAGAGTACTTCCTGCTTGTGAAAGATACCAGTTGGTCTGCGCCGGGCGGGTACGTCATTTCTGTAAAGCAGGCCGAAGAAACGGACAGGCTGACACCCCTGGCTTCGTCAGGTTCCCCCGCGCACACGGTTCCCGTGGTGTCGATCCACAACCCGCTGGTAATTCCGATTGGAGACACGCCGGCGGTCTCAACAGGAGACATCTATGAATGGTTCCCGGCTGGGTATGAGCCCCCAACCGGCCCGACGGTGACGATCAACGGCACCATGAATGTGCGCGGGGGGCCGGGCACCAATTATCCCATCATCGGCGCGGCCACGGCGGGGCAGCAGTACGCCGCGCTCAGCAGAAATGCGGCCGGCGACTGGTGGCAGATCGAATACGAGGGCCGGTTGGCATGGGTCTTTGGCGGGCTTGTGACGGCGTCCGCCGATGCGGCGAATGCATCGCAGGCGGATCCAACTGGCTGGCTGACGTATGACGATGAAGTACGCGGGCTATCGCTGTCCTATCCGCCAGGATGGCGCTACTTCGACCCCGCGCAGCCTGCCCAGGCCGATTTGGCGCTTTTCTCCGCGGCCAGAAAGGGCGATGAGGAGCAACTCGACATCGCGGAGATGGGCGCGATGTTTTCGGCAATGAGCGTCGGCAGCGAGGATGCCGTGATCGGACTTGGCCTCCAGGCAGATCAGACGAATGACAGGTCAGGCAACTTCATGCTTGTTTTCTCTTTCGCGGCCGATGGCCTGAACCTGGAACGCTACGTGCAGGTGGTCGCCGACCGGTTGGGGGACAGCTATGGGGTCGTGGCGGACAGCGTCGAACTGGTTCCGGAACTCAGGCCGCTGGGCGAAGAGGCGGTATCGATCCGCTACCGCGAGGGCGAAACAAACAGCGAAGTATGGCAGGTCTGGCTGCTGTCCCCGGATGAAGAGACGTTGCTCGCCCTCGCTTTCAGCGTTCACAGCGATGAGTTTGACGGGCTGGAGCCGGTGTTGCGTGACATCGTACGGAAGGTGCAATGGGCCAATCAGCTTGCGCTCACCTTTCCGGCTGTGACCATTAATGGAAATATGAACGTGCGCGGTGGACCGGGTACGTTTTACCCTGTGCTGGGTACGGCCATCGTTGGTGAACGGTTTGCCATCACCGGCAAGAACTCAACCGGCGCCTGGTGGCGGATCAACTATAACGAACAGCCGGGATGGGTCTTCAGCCAGTTGGTGACCGCGTCCGGCACGCTGGAAGGTGTCCCGCTTGTAAAGGCGTTTGATTGGGATGCGTTCCATGACAGCGATCGCCGCTTATGGATCTTCTATCCGCCGGGCTGGTTCTTTTTCGACCCGACACAGCCTACTGATGCTGATCGGAGGAGCCTTGCCGACATGATCGGCGCGGAAAATGCGGAAGATTTTTTGCGCGACTTTTCTTCGGACATGGACAGCGAAGATATGGAAACATTCGTTGGCTATGGCTTCGAGACGCGGTGGAAATTCGGCGGGCACATCGATTCCACGATCCACCCGGCCGGCGGTTTGGAATTGCGTCAGTTGCTTCCGATCCTGGAGAACGGGTTGAGAGAGGCTGGGTTTGACGTGGAGAGCGCCAGCGCGGTTACGAATCTACGTTACGATGGAGCGGAGGTGGTTTCGGTCTTTTTCCGCGACAACCGCGCCGGGTTGGATTCGAATGAAATTCGCTGGCAGGTTTGGATGTTGTCCCCGGACAGAGCCTCGTTCCTTCGGGTTGACTTTACTTTCCGAAGCGAGGGATTTTTCGAACTGGTTCCGTTGCTGAGTGAAATGGTACGCCGCATACGCTGGGAATAGTCGCCAGGAGAGGACACCTGCCCGAGTGCCATTGGCTCCCAGCGTGTATGGACGGGGAGGCTTGCCTTGTGATGCACTGTTGCGGATCAAAGGGCAACGGTCCCATAGTCTTTTGACACCGGCACTCAAGAAGCGGTGAATACTGGTCAGGACAGTCCAGCGATTTTTCCAATTGCGCCAAGCATATCCGCAGATGGATAGTAGTGTGCTGGGCGGTGCGAACGGGAATGTCCCGCTCCTCGGGGGCGAGAAGAACTGCGTTTTGTCCACGGAGAGACACGGAGAACAGAAAAAGCGCTTGGGGTTCTCTTTGGGTGAATGGGCGGCTCTTCGTCTATTTGCTGCAATTTACCAGGGAATAACGGTGATCAGACAAACGGTAACGAGCCCTAATCAGTATAGAGAGTTGTTACCGGGAGGAGTGCCCGCGGCGGACTTTACACGATTACCTGCAGGCGGCCAGGCTGTACTTCGACGGTCAGGCTTTCGACTTTCGTGGACAAGATCTCGCCGTCGGTATGCACCGGGACGGGCTGCCGGACCGCGATAGTGGCAGAACGCAATCGATCAAAAGAGACCGCCTTCTGACCATGCAGTCCTGTCCTGGTCATCGCTTTGGGAAGAAGGTTCAGAATCCCCAGCTGCGATAGCGCGTCAGCAATGGCCAGGTCGAGCAGACCGTCGTCCATTCGCGCATCCGGCGTCAGATAAAAGGCCCCGCCCACCCGTCGCGAGTTACCGATGCTGATCAGCAACATCTCTTTGGCAGCCCTGCGCTCATTGCCGGCGCCGTCGGTCCAGCTGATCTCAAAATGGGGCTGGTCATAGGCCCGCAGCGCGCGCAGCGCCGCCCACAGATAGATCAGGAAGCCGCGCAGCCGCTTGATCTCGCGGCTTTCTGCGGTCACCTGCGCCTCAAAGCCGATACCCAGATTGTTGTCGAAGTAGCGTCGCAAGGTGTTGCGTCCGTCGAAGGCTTCGACCAGCCCCAGATCGACGTGGCGCGTATTGCCCTCGCGGATGGCGTGTACGGCTGCGTCGATCTCCCGGGCCGCCCCTACCATGTCGGCAAAGTCGTTGCCGCTGCCCGCCTGCAAAACCGCCAAACCCTGCACTGTTTCATCTGCGGGCGTCGCCTCCGCCAAGCCGTTCATGACTTCATGAACGGTTCCGTCGCCGCCGGCGGCAGCCACGATGGCGTAACCATCCTGCCGCGCGCGGCGCGCCAGGGAGACAGCTTCCTCCGGCGCAGAGGTTGCCGCTATTTCGCAGGGGACGTTGTGGCGGCGAAAGGCAGCCTCGATCTCGCCGGCTACCTTTGCGCCGCGTCCCCGCCCTGCGTATGGGTTGAGAATGACCTTAACCGTTTCCACTGCGCCCCTTCTTCGAAATGGCGGGCGGAGTCGTCAGAACCAGAAGCGTACGGTTGCGGGCGCAGTGCATCGGGCCGACGGGGGCTGCGACTGAGCCGATCCCGGAAAATCTGATAGAAGAGTGCGTGCTTCAACCAATCCGGTGTCTTGACGCCCATTGTTGTCCCGCTGCGAAAGTGGGGAGGCCGAGAGAAAGAGGAACCCAGCCGCCCGCGGCTTTATCTGATTGTTGCACAGGCAGCGGAGGCTGTCAATGCATCCGGCCGCACGGGCGAGGGCCATCGCATCTGAATTCGGACGCCTAAAAAAGGGAAATTACATATTTGACTCAGCATTAAGGCAAGCCGATAGACAAGCGTGACCGCCAACAGCAGAACAGCAGACAACCGAATACAGCCAGGGTTTGACCGTTGGCTGCGCCCAACTACCCGGAATATCTGCGGGCAAGCCATGTTCATGCGTCCTTCTGTGGAACGGCGGGTGGCCGGATATACCGAAATCGGTAGATCAACATGCCGGAATCGGTATATTTGACCGAGACAGGTTCATGAGCGGTCTGGTATCCTGCAGTTGCCTCCCGACAACAATCCCATTCTGAACAACTTCAGAGGAGGGTGCCATGGGAGGCTTTTTCTACATCGCCATCATGATTGCGGCGCTGTTGACGCCCTCCAGCCTGCTGGCCCAGGAAGACGGGACCACCTCGGAACCGCCGCCGGCTGAAGAAGAAACCACTCCAGACCCACCGCCAATTCCGCCAGAAGAATCAGGTCTCCCTGAAAATTGTACCTGGCCCGGCATTCTCAACAACAACAGCAGCAAGACGATGTACATTGCGTTCGACAAGGACGATGCGCCCTATGATTGGATTTTCCGCGACGTCCCGCCGGGCACAAACAGCAAAGTTCACATCTGTGACACCGACTACTTCACGTACCGTTACCAGAACTGGTGGTTCGCCGACGTCCACAAACTTGCGGGCTGGTGGACGAACTACATCTTCCATGCGACGTGGGAATGTGTAGATCATCCCAGAGAACCCCTTTCCGTTCAGTGTAACTTTGTGGAGTACAATCACAACCCGGGAGCTGATTGATCACGGCTCCGGGCAGCGGTTAACAAGAGCAAGAGCCCGGGCGTGAAAGTCAGCCCAGGCTTTTGTCAAAACCTGTAGGGCTGAACAAAGAGGGGGCCTACGATGGAGCCAGAACTTACGCAGGGCGCGAAGGATTTCGCTATTTTTATGGAACTGTACGTAGAGCCGACCTTTGCGTTCTTCTACTACTTCGGCGTTGCAGTTATGGGCCTGCTCAACTTTCTGAGTTATGTCGTGACGTTTCTTGCGGGTATGTGAGGAGCCTGAAATGAAACCTGTTCGGGAATAGAGAAGCGGCCGTTCGCTTGCTTCTGAAATCCTTATCATCTTAGCAGCGAATGGGCGATATACGGTCCCGGTTACCTTTTTGTCTCTTGCGGCGTTAATTCGTCGATATAGCAAGGCAATGACCCGTATTCCCTGATACGAATCCACCTACCACACAGAAGGAGCGCAGACATAACAGAACGATCTGAAGATCGGCAAGAACGGAAAGCCTGCAGGCCTGTTAGGGATGTTTCTCGCTTGCATGTTGAAATCGACAAAACCAATTGATCCGCGAAGTCACGCGAAGGGCCGCTAAGAACACCAAGGGCGTGTCTGATTTTGTGTGCGCAGCTGTGCAACCGCTGGCGGATCAGTCGCGCTTTGCCCCCGTCAATCACTGTTCAGGCGAACGTGAGCGGGCCCTAGTCGGCGGCCGCGCCAAGAGTTGCAGCCGTTGCCCGGGTTGCGAAGTTCGCTCCCAGCCATAGTTTGCCGGCTGTTTTGGTTTTGTCCAGGTGCGCCCATTTTTGGCGGAAGAATTCCCGGCACTCCGCTTCGTGTTTGCGCTTGTTTTTTGCCTCCTCTTTCTTCCAGACAGCGTGCGCGGCTCTTTGCTCTTTCTGCCAGCACTCTTTGCACACCTCGCGGCCGGCGGCCCATTTCTCGGCCGGGATGGCGTTGCCGCATGGACAGCGGATCGCGGCCTGGCCGTCAGAAACGACCGCGGCGGAATGGCCGTTGCCGTTGGTGTTGACGTTGGTTTTTTTGTTATTCCCATTTTTTGATGAATGTACCTCCTTTCCATTTCTATTATCTATTTTAAGAAGTAGATCCCTTTTTGTGTCGCGCCCGCTTGACAACCTCTCAGTACGGGTGTCGCGCTCGGTTGACAACAGGGTGTCGCGCCCGCTTGACACCCTGTGGGTTGGAGGTTGTAAAGCGGTGGTTGACAACCTCTGGGCGTTATCCACAATGCGGGCGACGTCTGCGGGGCTCTTTTTGCGGGTAAAGTCGTTTGTGGTTTTGGTGGCGGCGAGACGGCAGAGGTCTTCGAAGTCGGGGACGGCGTAGAAGATGACGGGCTGGTCGCCTTTGCGCCTGTTTTTGGGATAGCCTTTGCCGAGCTTGATGAGGAGGCCGTGCTTCACGAGGATGCCGAGATAGCTGGAAAACGCCTGGCGCGAGATGCCCAGGTGCTTTGCCGTCCATCCCTGCTGGAAGTAGAAGGACCTGTGGCGGGCGTCGCGGTTGTCGCTGTTGGCGAGGCCGGCGCCCAGGAGGAGGACCGCTTTGAGGTGGGCGGGCAGAACGGAGAGGATGTCGGACTGGAGCAGGTCGAGAACGATGTTTTCGTAGCGGTGGTGCTGGTGCTGGTTGTGGTCGGGCCAGCTGACGCCGTTCGGGTGAATGTCAGATGTTGACTTGTAGGCGTGCGCAATGGTATGCTGTGAGGTAGACACGGGAATATCTCTCCTGTTGTCTCTGGTGACGGGAGCTGGTTACTCGCCGTCATCGCCCTCCATCCTGCTGCTGCTCACCTCGCCCAGGTGGGCAGTCGCATTTTGACGGGCATTTTCAGTTGTAGATCTGCAGGATAACACGCCGGTTGACGATCGCGCAACCGCTTGTTAAGATGGGGGTCGATGGATGACCGGGATGACATCCATCGACCCAAAAAGACCCGCGAGGCCTAGGCCGGCGGGTCTTTTTCTATTCTCAGGCTTTCGATGGCGGCCCCGGAGTCTTCTACAATCATGAGCGGCCGCCTCGAAGTCTCAGCTAGCGTTCACCCCGCCTAGCAATTGATACCGCCCTCAATGTCGGGCTGTAGCCTATGTGCTTTCGGATAGCAGTCGCCCAATCCACTTCCCAACCATGGCGAAGGCTGAAAAGAACCACTTCGTAATCCTCATCTCGATCCGGCACGTCTTCCCAATCGTGCAGAAGTTTCTCCAACTCTTCCAACGCGGTTTTCGCGTTTTTCACACTGTCGCGCACCACATGACCATTGGGGTCAAGTTCCCATTTCTCAGGGTCTTTCGCGTCCAGGTTTTCCCAGGGTTCTTCAAGGCCAGTTTCAAGAACTTTTTCGACAAGGATTTCACGATCTGCGATTCGGAACTGCCAAGATTCCCGGTCCACCTTTTCCTGCTCAACAAGACCTTTGTATATCAGCCACGGAACCACAATCGCCACGATATCAGCGCCGGTATACCCTTCTTCATCGGCAAACAGACCATAGGCGATTTCCTCATAGGTCGCGGTGAACTCTCGCGTTCCCGTAAAGTCAGCCATGTGCGCCATTTTCGTAAGCACAATCCCTTGTTCGGTCGTCACGAGACGCCCAAGAACCCGGGCAGAGTACACGTCATCTGATACTTCGGGAAGCGGACGCTGTTCGTTACTCATATATTCCCCTTGGCATTAAGTAGCTAAGGGCTTACGCCCCCTCTTCAAATTCCGACTTCACCCAGCGTAGTTTCACCGCCGAAACTTCTGACGGCCAGCGCTTCACTGTCCATCGGCGTCGTTCGGGCGTGCCCCGCCCTACAATAGTTTCTAAGATTGATTGCCGCGTTCATATCTCGATCATGCTGTACACCACACGCGCAAACCCACTGCTTGTCGGATAGTGTCAGGCTCTCATTCTTTAGCCCGCAAACCGAACAGGTCTTTGATGACGGAAAGAAACGATTCGCTTCCACAATCTCCGTTCCGTACTGTTCGGCCTTATATCGAACCTGTCTCAGGAGTTCACCCAGTGCAGCATCAGATAGATGCCGAGAAAGACGCCTATTTTTCAACAGCCCCGATATGTTCAGGTTTTCAACACCCAAACGACTGTACTTGTTCACGACCGACCTGCTCAGGTTATGGTGGCAATCCGCCCTCATGTCGGCGATTCGCTTATGGAGTCTGGCAATTCGGAGTTGCGCTTCCTGATAGCCTCTACTCCCCTGCGTGCGCCGCGATAACCGGCGACTCCATCGCCTCAATTTCCGCAGTTCTTGATTCAGCGCTTTCGGGTTTTCCCAGCGAGTGCCGTCACTTTCGATCGCGAGTGGAGATATGCCAACGTCCAGTCCCCCGTCCGCTTGGTTTTTGCGGACTGGAACGACCCATGGCATTTCAACAGCGATTGCTGCGTACCACTGACCGGCGGTCTTACTGATTGTGACCCGCAATAACTTGCCCTCTAAACGCAACGTTTGGCGCATTTTGACCCAGCCAAGTTTCGGAACCCTCAAGCGCTTATCTCTCACTTTGATTTCTTGTATGCCTACGGCGCACACAAAAGAGAGAGCCGCTTTGCCTTTCTTTTTGAAGCGAGGATATTTCCCGCGCCGGGAAAAGAAATTCCTGAACGCGATGCCAAGATTCTGAATCGCCATCTGTGCCGCCCATTTGGATACTTCGTACATCCAAGGGAAATATGCCTGCTTCATGGCGTTCAAACGTTTGTCCAATTGCCTGGCGCTTGGCTTCATTCCCGCCTGGTACTGACGCTTCCACTCGGCAAGGCCCCAGTTGTAGGCAAACCGTGCCGTGCCACAAGCCTGCACGAAGTGCCGTTCCTGCTGTCCTGTTGGGACAAGCCTGATCTTATGCGCCCGCACAATCGTCGTGGTCATGGGTAGCCCTTAACTACTTATCGCCTTTTGTTTTGTGGTGACGTGCTGGCGCAACCGCAGCGCTATGATAAGGGCCCGCTAACGCCGACACCGTCTATCCCGTCCAAAATGTCTTATGGCTGGCCCCAATCGATAGACCATGGAAAGGGAAAATCAAGGTAACACCACCTACTTAACTGAGCAAGCGAAGATGAACGGGATGTAATGGTGTATCGTGCTCGCACTCTTCTGCGATGCGCGTTTCACGATGCCGCTCCTTCGATGTACTCCTCCAAGCTGTTTCTTAACTGATTCGTGGTGTCGAGGGCGGCTCGAAAGTCGACATAGATGACAGTGGCGATGCGTTCCTTCACTTCATCGATATTGATTCGGAGTTCCGGGAGATCGAGTCCGGGAACGTCCAGCTGCGGGAGGCTGAATTGGGGCATGCTGACATCAAGGTCAGGGATGTGTCCCCACTTCTGTAACGGGGAAAGCAGATCGGAGGTGTGGCCTCCAACCAGATCCGTTTTCGCTGCAAACCAGGCCCAGGCTTTGCCGGCCCCCATTCTCTCGTACAAGCCTCTGGCCATGCTCCAGGCCCTCTTCCATCCTACCCATCTGGCCAGACCCCCGGTCCACTCTCTCATTTTGGCATGCGCGCCGCTGCCCGTCTCGGTGACAGTGTCGCGCATGAAGGTCTCTGTTTTATTCAAGACTTCTCCCGCCTCTTTGATCATGCCGCTCTCATTGAGCACGTCCCAGTAGCCCTTTGCCAGAGTGATTGCGTGCTGGGCAAGGAATACCAGGGAGACGATTTGAAGCACAAACAGAACCGGAACCAGTGCCAGAAGGAGCGCGGGGAACAACAGGCCCAGGCCGACAATCAGTCCTACAATGACAAAGGACAGTGCGCCTGCAAAGAGGGTTGCCTTGATGACCTTTTCAACCATTTGCTCCCATGTGATTGCGCCTTCCGCGTACAGGAGGCCACATTCCAGGCAGATAATCAGACCGCCTATGCGTATGCCCGCCATGGCCCCTGTCATCATCGTGGCGGTCGTCTGGCGCACGACGGAACCGATCAGCTCGTGCCTGATAACCGCCCTGGCAGCAGAAATCTCGCCCGGTGTCATAGGCCGTCCGCCGCGTATTCTGTTCAGAAGCCTGAGTTCGAAAATCCCGTTATCGGCTGTTGACGCTCCGCCCTGACTCCTGGGGATGATATGTGACCAGTCCTTATCATTCAGAAAGCGGGCAGTTTCCTGGGGGCCGCCGGCTCTGATCTGTGGGGGAATCGTTTCCCAAACCGCCTTCGCTTGCAACAGGTTTTTCCAGTCACCGCCGGCCCTTTGAAAGTAGCCGCGCATGAGCGGCGGCAGATTCATGAATTGCAGATGGTAGGCGAAGGAGTTGACGGTCTGTCCTGCTACCCAGAGCGGCGCCATGCCGTTGACGACCAGTTTCTGAAATTCGGGGGTGTCAAGAACGCTGCCTCCGCTCTCCGAAGGCAGGGCATAAGGGTTGTGCGCGTATGCCACCTGCGGTGAGGGGGGAAAGGCGGTTGCCAAAGTCAAAGCGAGCCCGGCCTGGCCGGTTGATCGCAGGAACTGACGTCGGGTCAAAAGAAACATGTGTTGCTGCCTTGCGGTGTGAATGGGTGAATAGAGGCCTGCACAACTATTTCAGGGCTGTGAAGCTGTGTATGTAAATCCCTTTGACAAGGGGTAAATTGGCCGCTAGGGGGTGTGCGCCCGGTTTGGTTGCCGGAATCAGGTGCTGGATAATAAGCCACTGTCTGTCGGCCATCCTGTTGGGTTTCGTTTTGTTTTCGCGAATACTATGTATACCACAATTCGGCCAACATAAGACCTTGCGATTCGGGCCTATCTGCCAGCCGGGCGCTGTCGGTGTCGACGAAGACCACAAGAGGACAGCAGGTCCAACGCCTGGTAAGAAGAGGTGATGTTCGACATCGGCCTCACCGTCCTCATGTAAATGGACAGGACACAGAAAGCTGGTCACCGCGAACCATGCTCCCCACAGAGGTCGGCGTCTCGTGCTGAACCGGGTTCGCCCCTGGTAGAGGCCCGAGAGTGCCCACCTTGTTGTTGAAGCGTCTACCTTGATTATAGAAAAATATAATTTTCCATTTCCTCTCCTGAAAGAATAGCTTCTTCGACAAAAATTGCCGGCAATTCGGGGCCCATCGCCTTCACAGCAGCGTCTGAACGCGATAAGATGCCGTCTGCACAGGGCCTCCAGCCGGCGTTTTCGGCCCTTCGGGTGCTTATAAAGGACCTTCGCGGCACTGCTCGCTCGCCTGACGTGCGCAGGACGTAACCCTGGTGCGCGCCGAGTGGCACGTGCCCTTCATCAACGAGGCGGCCGAGTTCCCCGGCTCGCGCCACGACGAACAGGTCGACAGCGCCGGGGGCGTTCGCTTAACTGCAGTTTTTAGTGAACTGCGAACACCTTTATCCGCGAAGGGCCGCGAAGACACGCTAAGAACTGCAACGTCAACAGCTGTAACCACGGAGGGCCGCGGGCGCTTATTCCCACATCCGTTCTATGAATACCGGCAATTCACGAATGCGCAGCTTCCCGTCTGGCGGTATGCAGATTATCGGAAAAGCAGCGCCGCCTCCAACCCCAAAGGACGAATGAAATTTTTGAATTGCGCAGACAGTGCCCACCAGCTCGAATTCAGTGTGCGGCATCTCCATTCCGGGCGGAAGGATAATAATCGCATCGCCACCGATGGTCACGCCCTTATAACGGAATGCCGACGATTGATCGTGCACGAAATCGGCACCGCGCTGGCCGGGAAGGTGGCCGTCGCCCACCCAAGTGCGGATAAAAATTAACTGGCCGTCCCCAATCGGCGGTACGGTATAATCGATCTTGCCCATCACATAGACCGATTTCCACATATACTCGTGGATATTATCGTACAGATCCTGACCGCTGACCGGCCGGGCAGCGTCGCGTGCCAGCGAATGAAAAGTGTCATCGGAGCTTAACTGGCCCGCGTCGCGGGCGCCGGCGCTGCTGCTGAAAGCGCCGAGCAGCAGGACCACGAGGATCAGAGTGAGTGCGGCGGTGCGTTTCATGGCGTTTGTCCTCCCGAATGGGGCGATGTAGAGCAGAGCTGACGGTCAGCCCGCTAGCCTTCCTGGAGGGACACTTTACGGGCGAAGCCGTCATATCGTCAAGGCATGCCGCTCGGGCCTATCCGCCAGCCGAGCGCCGTCGGCGTCGACGAAGACCACAAGAGGACAGCAGGTCCAACGCCTGGTAAGAGATAGGTCAGCCTCGCCTTCTGCGCCGTCCTTGTCCAGCCGGGCGATCATAATGATGTCTTGATGAGCGACCGCTCACTGTGCTTTTCACAGCTGTCGGCGTCTTGCCCTGAATTGGGCCTGCCTCTGGTAGAGGCCCGCAGTTTCCACCCCATTTTGGCCCCATCTACTTCGATATTAGTGGATCTGGCGTCCCATTTACCCCTTGAAAGGACACCTTTTTCGACAAAGACGCCGGAAATTTATGGTGCAAGGTCTTCACAGCGTGGCCCGAAAGAAGTATTATCGTGCGGAGAAGGGGCGGCAGTTTTGGAGAGCGCAGACAGCGCTCGGATTGCAGCCCTGGCTGAAGGAGAATGACCAAATGGCATCAGGACTTACGGACCTAGAAACGATTACCGTTGACAATAAGACCTTTCCGACACCGCTGCTCCGTACAAACATAGTGATGCTCCACCGCATTCTGGAGGAGGTCGTAGAGGACTGGCTGCGCGCCGTGGAGCCGTATCAAAGGCAAGTTGATGACGCGGATGACGACTCAGCGATGATGATAGCTGGCGCAACCGGCTTCGGGGAACTTCAACCCTTGTTGTTGAAGTGTCTCTTTTCCTATGCTTTCTTCTTCGTTGCAGCTGACAACGCCTACAGGCGCCTTTATGAAGACTTGAATCAAGCAAATAGGATTTCAGGCCTTCACGTAAGGCATGATAAAAAACCTAAAGATACGCCATTTATCGAAAAAATTCGCTGGATCAGAAACAATGCCATCGCACACCTCCCAGGAAGGGCGTCAAAGAAATTGTCCTACCTTGATGCTTTCGCTGCTATGTCCTGGCAACCTATGTCATTGGGATGGAGTACCGGGAGTCGCCCAGACCTTGAAAAACTTACTTTTGGAGCGGGGCGCTTCGGTGCCACAGATGCCTCAGGGCAGCGCGTAGAGTCGAAGGACATTGAGGTGCCCGGAGTGAGGGTTGCGCACAAGCATTGTTTGCTGTATTTGGAACAGTACGACAAGATGTGCTGCGATTATCTGGAGACACTACAAGCTGCGTTGGCTTCTAAAGGGGGCGCAACTTGAAACTCCCTAAACGGCATCGCGCCCGTGCGCAGCGACCATCGCGCGTATCAGTCTATGCGGGATCTGGACGCGGACGGGATTGTGTGTGAGTAGGAGCTGAGAGGAACGATGAACGATCCCCAGGTTGTTGCGCTGATCTATACCGTCGAGCACGGAAACTCGGTCGATTACGATGACGCGGGGCCTTTGCGTTACAGCGATTTGCCGGAGTTTGATTTGACGGTGGACGACAACGTTGCACGGTTTGAGCTCAGGGAGTTTTACGCGGACGAAGACGAGGCTCGCGAAGCCATTGAACCATTCATTCAGCATTGGGAGTTTGAGGCTTCAATGCGGTTCGGACCAGGAAGCTTCGGTTTGCGTTTCAGAGAAGCCGAAATCATCGACCGGAAGCATTCACTGCCTGAACCCGACACGAAAGGTTCTGAAATCGTCTTCCATTTTTCAGTCACCACAACCGGAGGTGTCATTCTCGGTTTTCCACATTATCCTCCTCCCCCAGCGGGCGGCTCGGTTGACCTTGATGACCCCTGCGTGGTCAAGATGAAGCGTAGATATGGTGAGTATCGTTTGGGGCGGGCAAAACTACCGGACATGGCATATTTCTGCATGACGGTTCTTGAAGAAAAATATGGATCCCTCTCTGAGGCTGCCAGAAAATGCGGCGTTAGCAAGAACGTTCTCGTCAAAATCAGGTCATTGTCGTCAACAAAAGGCGGGGAGGATGCGCGGAAAGCTGCAGGCGCTGATAGAGGGTTTACAAATGAAGAGAAACGATTCCTGAAAGAAGCCGTCGAGGAGATCGTTATTCGAGCGGCGCAGGTGGCCGCTGACGACAGCCAGCGCCATCCCCGGATTACGATGGCGGCCCTGCCGAAACTTTAGAGCTGCGTGTGATTTATTCACGCGGCGGTCCTGGCCGGTATGCTGTGCTCATAGCAGCCTGCAATAGTCGCTGAACAAACCCTGCTGGTACTCGAACGGTTCTCTCACGAGCTTCCCCAACTGCCAGCTTTGCCCCTGTCAAGAAATTCAGGGGATAGGCCAAACGCTACGACAGAGGGGGGATCCTTAGGCCCCGCATGTCTGAAGAACCGCTTAGAACGGCTCTGGTGCGGTCGGTTGTATTTACCTGCCTCTGGAACACTCTGCGGCTGACCTTTTTTCGTAAGCGCCGCCGAAACGCTGGCAAATGCGACAATTTGTCGTTTTTGCGGGTGTGTCTGTCACGAATGGATAATGTGTTGGGCGGTACGAACGGATATGCCCCAAACTATTTCACACCTAGGGGGATACTTTGCCATCAGCAGCGTTCGCCCTGCGTTTCTGATGGCTGACAGGTGTAAGCCTATGCAATGATCAGAGCCGGCCGCATCCGTCTGGACACACATTATTTTCCCCGTTTCGTGGTCCAAAGATTGGGGCTCACCATATCCAACCAGTCAATTAGCAACCTGCTGACGACTCTTGATTAAGGATATTTCCGCCTTTAACTGGGAACTCAGACTCGGCCAATTGAAAACGTCAACCGCCGATTTGATACTTTCCCACTGTGAGTCCAGGTACTGTCTAAATTCCTCGGCCCGTTCTAAGCGCCCAAGTATAGATCTTACATCACCGATTTTCTCTCGGACATTTCGGTCCACTATAGGTGTATCAACGATCATAGCATCAACGTAGGCAAAAATGCGGACAAGCTTTTGGTAGTAGTAAGACCCTGCAGTGGTGATCCGGTAGAATGAGTCCCGCCCTTCGACCGCCCCGGAAATCGGTCGCTTGGTCTCGGTTTCCACCAGTTTTTTCTTGAGTAGCCTGTCCAGTACGCTTGATATCTTCGCGGGTTGAAACCCCAATTGCTGAACATACCCAAATATGGCCTCAACATCGACGTACCCTGCATTTCCAGACGCTTGCGACTCTAATTCCAAGTATGCTAGAACTATCGGGGCTAGAAAATGCTCCCTGCCATCCGAACCACTAATATCGAAAAGGTTAGTTATCTCGGAGAAACGCGGGTCGTAATCCTTGTGATCCCCATAAATTACGGCGCGTACAAAGTCATGAAGTGGAACATAGTAGCTCCCCTTATTCCTGTATATTTGAAGCATCCTGGCGGTATTGACATGACCACTGCCGACGAAAGTTTGGATGAAGTCGAGGGCCAAACGGATGTTTCCTCCGCAAACATTGTCCACGAATTCGATCAACTCCAAATTATTGTCAATAGAGTATTCTATTATCTTGAGGTAATCTACAAGGTTTCGAAGGTCTACATGGAATTCCACTCCAGGGATGGAGGTTCCGATTACCCCAATCTCTAGCAAGCTAATTGCATACCGTAACCTTTTGTGAATCACACGGTCTACTCGAGGCGGGCTTATGGTGAACGCTCTTGTATGGTATGCGCTCAGGGCTCCTTCTGATCTTGAAAGGTGAAACGTCTCAGGCCTCAACGACACAAAAACGAATGTCGGCCACAGTTCCGCCATGCTTTGACCAATTAGGAATGCCCTCTGTTGAAACTCATCAGGCCGCTGGTCTACGTTGTCTAGAAAGACAATTATCTGCTGGTTCCGGCCCTTCTGGATGTGTTCCAAACACTGTCTCAAATGCTCATGGCCAGCTTCAAGTTTTCTCTTGAGAAACGAGATTTTTTCTTTCTCGTACTCAGCAGGGTCAATGTCCTTCAGGCCGCCGAAGATGCCTCTATCAAATTCGGAAAGGGCTAAGTTATAGACTCCCCGGACGAACTTCCGGTCTGCGATGTCGATACTGTATTTGTCATTCAGTTGCCTAGCAATTTCGCCCTCTAGGTATTCATCTAGATCAGAGTCGAGAGTTGGCTGAACACCTAAATCTATATAGAAGATAATCGCTTCGCGGAGAAGCTCAGCAGCTTCAATGGAAATAAAGTGACGCACAAACATCGTTTTGCCTACGCCTACATCGCCGATCAGCAGGACCGGTCGTTTAGTAGCGCTTTGGGCTAGCATTTCGGTCGTGATCGTTGGATTGCCGCCCTTTTCTGTAGCAGGTGAAAGCGATGGGCCGGCAAGTGCTTCTTCGAAAACCGAAGAATATTTGGACTTCAGTATCGACTTGCCAACTAGTGCATACTGCGAAAGTGCCCCGCTGCTAGCATAGCATTCCTTTAGAAAGCCCTCCTCGTTTTCGGGCAATTTGCCCACATCTTCGATTATCAACTCACCAAATGCTTGGAGGTCCGTCTGCAAGGCGTTCCTTATCTGATATCTCGGATAGTGTGGGATTCGATGCGACAGTTTGTCGGGTGGAGGACTCTCGCCACTTTCTTGCAATAGAATTTGCAGCGCCCGTGACTGTACTCCAGTTTTTGAGAGACAGTTCCATAGGTCTAGGAACTCTTCAACCATATGTTGAAGTGAGTTCAAGACTAGGGCTCTGCCTTCTATTGGAGGAGTACCATCTGTCCTACTAGCTAGAAAGGCCACCATTTGGTGGCCATTACAAACAGCCCCAAACGGCACCCCTCTCGATTGGCAGTAGCCCATAGCTTGAATAATAGCTTCATATACGTCTGGAGCCTCGTCTACAAACCGCTGGATTTGAAACGTTAATTTATTGACCCCAGCAGGGACCTCAAAGTACGTGTCTTCCCTTTTGGCCTCTACGATCAAATATTTGTGTGGTTTACCCAAAGAATAGTCGGCATATGTACCTTCAAATCTGTCCTCAGCATCGCACTCTGATTTGTCCCAACCCAGACAATTGAAAAGCAACTCATCTATGAACTGGAGTCGTGTGGTAGCTTCGTTGAAATGGCTCTGACCAGCGTCATTTTTCTTCTCAATCAACAACTTGAGGTTCTCTAAGCACTGCTCATAGTCAGCAGGCATCTTGGGCCTCCAAATCTATCCGAACGGCCGATTCCCTCTTTCCGAGTGTATCGGCGTTCTTTCTGTGACGGTAATCTAGGGTTTTTCCTCAACTGAATCTGTGCAAAAAGACGAATCCCCTCGTGCAGCAAGCGCCTTGGCAAAGGACGGCACGACTTCCAGCATTTTCAGCCACTGTTCATTGGCTGCGACTGGGCGACCCAGAGTGCTCAAACGATTGGCGAGATTAGTACGCATCTGACCAATGCGGATCGAAGGACAGGTCTTAAAGGCGGGTTCGATTATCGCTCGTCGGAGCGCCAGAACATCTTGAACGCCGTCAGATTGTTCCCAACTCCAGGTATAGTTTTCATCGTTCCTCTTGGCCTCAATTATGTCAGGATATGTGTTGGCCCGGTAATAGTTCAGCAAGACACGATCCATCCCTTTGGCAGAAGCCAGACGCCGTTCACATTCCTTTCCATAACTTTCGCAGTAACTCTTCGTCACCAGCATCTGAGGCGGCGTCAATTGCGAGATCGAGATCGTCAATGCCCTTCGTCATCTGAATTATTCTTAATGTAGCGGTTACTCACTACATTTTGCCAAGCCAGCGACATCTGAGTACCCCAGTTGGAAAATACCGACGCCCAATAGTCCAGTTTGAAACTGGTACTTTTCAAGCGGGACAGTATCTGTCTGCCGGTTATCCACGTCGGGGACGACCTTTCAGGTACGGGCGGTTTTTGCCAAGTTTCTCACATAATATAGTGGTGGGGCGCGTCGAGCGTCAACCGACGGGATTGGTAAACGGCGGGTAGTTGTGGGGAGATTACTGCTACACGGCCACGTCGGTGCTGGTGTCGCCGGCGTTGAGGGCGTTGTAGTAGGCGAGGACCATGTCTTTGGTGCGGTAGTGGCCGAAGGCGGCTTTGTCGTGGCGGCGGACGATGGGGAAGGTGTCGAGGATGTAGGCGGCGTCTTTGCGGGAGAGGCCGTAGAGGTGGAAGTAGAGGGCGTCGAGGCGGGCGCGCAGGTGG
>Ga0209544_1001342_pt1 | contig 27515 bp, 23 predicted proteins | sample MesohylPK_FD_187297 | JGI IMG/M metagenome (GOLD analysis project Ga0209544, IMG submission 187297) | Host-associated microbial community of the marine sponge Aplysina aerophoba from Gulf of Piran - sponge mesohyl, lysed by proteinase K... | ecosystem: Host-associated > Porifera > Sponge >...
GAGCCCCCGCAACGCCTGGTCGGACAAGGGCGGCTACGATTCCACCGCGCGCGGCCTCGCGCGGCGCTTCCAGGCCAATTTCGAGCAGTTCGAGGACGCCGTCGACGAGAGGGTCCGCGCGGCGGCGTAAGCGGCGGGAGGCGTACGCCTGCGCCTGACTGCCTGAGGCGAAACGGCGTCCCCGCTCAGACCTCGGCGACGCGCTCGACCTCGATCGTCCGTTCGAGATGTCGCGACCGCGCGAGGTCGAAGGCGAGCTGCATGCCGAGCCAAGTCTCGGGCGTGGAGCCGAAGGCTTTCGACAGGCGGTAGGCCATCTCGATGGAAACGGACGACTTCTCGTTCACCAGGTTCGACAGCGTTTGCCGTCCTACGCCAAGCCGCTTCGCGCCCTCGGTCACCGACAAGCCGAGCGGTCTCAGGCAGTCCTCGCGCACGATCGCGCCGGGATGCACCGGGTTCTTCATCGCCATGTCACGACCCTCCAATGGTAGTCGACATAGTCCACATCGACGGCATGTCCCCCTTCGAACCCGAAGGTCACCCGCCAATTGGCGGAGACCGAAACGGCATATCGATCCCTCAGACGGCCACGGAGCGAGTGCATCCGGAAACCGGGCAGGCTCATCCCCTCGGGACCGGTACTCCTGTCGAGTGCGGTGAGGATGCGCAAGAGCTTGGCTACATGTGTCTGCGTTACCCGCGCGGATCGACCGTGTTCGTAGAGTTCTCTCGGTCCGCGATGCCGAAAGGTCTTGATCACTCTCCGGCTTGTATGGTGTCGGGCGACAATAGTCAAACAGGGATGAGCACCACAAGCTGGTACCCGCCGACCCGTTGGCGCGCGCACTGCCCCTTGTCCCGCCGTGTTCCCGAAGCCGTTCCAGGGTAACTCGTGTCCGCGCCGGCGCTCCCCGTCAGAACCGCATGTTGAGGGTGAGGAAGAAGGTGCGGCCCCATCCGGCCTCGGTCGGGCCGTCGACGCTGCTCGGGTTGGAGGTGTCGATCGAGAGGCCGGCGTCGGTCAGGTTGAACACCCCGGCCGTGACCCGCGCGCCGTCCAGCCCCAGCGGACCGGCCCAGTCCAGCACCAGGTCGTGGCCGGTCCAGGAATCGAACTCTCCGGTGCCGGCACGGTTCTCGTAGCCGGAACGGTAGTTGGCGGTCCAGATGGCGCTCAGCCCGCCGCGCCGCGCGAGGAACCCGACGCGGACCATGTTCTTGGCGATGGCGAGCCGGTCCTCTTCGCCCGCGATGCGCAGCTCGGCGTCGGTCACGTGCCGCCACGCGCCGCGCATGCCGACGACGCCCCAGCCGGTGCGGAAGCCGCCGCCGAACCTTGTGGTGATGCCCGTCAGCTCGCTGTCGACCACGTTCGCATAGCTGTCGCGAATGGTGATATCGCCGCCGGCGCGCTCGATGCAGTTCATCGCGTTGCCGGGCATGCATACATCCAGATTCTGCATCGCCCAGTCGGCGCTGTTCTGCCCCGCCCCGCCCGAGCTCGAGAGCCGATACCATTCCACATCGAGGAAGAACGGACCCCTGCGGGCCTCGGCGCCGATGGCAATCCTCTCGGAGGACGAAGGATCGAGATCCGGGTTGCCCGTGGTCGCGCGCGTCACCTGCCTCGGGTTGGAGTCGGGGCAGGAGCGGGGCGGGCGCCCGCTGCCCGGGTCGCAATCGACATAGGGATGGTCCTGGACCTCCGAGCTGTAGAGACTCGACATGGAGGGCGACCTGTCTCCCGCGCCCCAGGAGCCGCGCAGGGTGATCAGCCCCGTCGGGCGGAATTCAGCCGCCAGGCGCCAGGACTCCAGCCCGCCGATGTCGTCGTATTCGTCCGCCCGGCCCCCGGCCCTGAGGTCCAGGTTGTGCAACAGCGGCAGGGACATTTCGGCGAAGGCCCCGACGGTCCTGCGGTCGCCGGCGTAGCTGATCCCGCCGGAACCGAGCACGTCGGAAACCGGGTAGGTCGTGCCGTCACTGCCGCGGAAGACCATGAGGTGGTGCACGTCCACGGTGTCCGCCTCGACCCCCGCGGTCCATGCCGCATCGCGCCCGCCGATCGCGAATCCGGACCCCTCCAGCGCCAGCCGCGCGCCCAAATACTCCTGGCCGGCGTCGATCTCCTCGCGCAGGCTCGCGTTCCTGATGGCCTGCAAATGTGCGGGCGCGGTCGAGAACGGGTTCACCAGGTCGTAGTTTCCCGCCTCGACCTCCTCCCTGATCTTGCCGGCATGCACGAAGGTGTCGCCGTCGAGAAAGCTGTCCGCCCGAAAGGCGCTGATGCGCGCGTCGTAGCCGAGACTGTTCGTCAGCCGGCCCTCGACGCCCACGGAGAGATCGTATTCCTCGCTGTCCGTCAGCCAGTCCCGGTTGCCGAAGCGGACGAAGCGGTGCGCCACGGAGACCCAGTCGTTGCCGTCGGCCTGGAAGTCCGATCCGGCCGCATCGTTGATCGACTGCAGCAGGCTCGGGTTCGGCGTCAGGGAGAACGAGCCGACCGAAGGCGCGAATCGGAACGCCGAATCGCCCTGCACGATTTTCGCGTCCAAATGGAGCTCGGCGTCCTCGCCGAGCGGGTGGTCGAGGTTCACCACCGCGCTCTTCTGCTCATAGCTGCCGGTGTTCCACATGATGGCGCCGTAGGCGAAGCCGCAGCCCTTGTCGCCGTTGCGGATTCCGGGCGGATTGCTGAGCGGGCCGGTATAGCCTCTCGCCGGGTCGCATTCGCCGAGCGCGGCCGACCGCACGCCGGTCACCGCGCCCGCGTCGTCGCGCTGGACCACCCAGACCGTGTTGCCGCCGACGCTGACGTTCTGCGCCTCGTTGAAGTCGCCGCCCTCCCGCCAGGCGGAGCGGCTGTAGTCCCGGCTCCGGGAGGTGATTTCCTGGCGCTTGAGGTAATCCGCGCCGATGGTCATGCGCCCCCTGCCGACTTCGCCGCCCCAGAAGACGCTGCCCTGCCAGCCGTCGCCGCCGTCGCGGCTCGGCATCCGGGCGAGCGCGCGGGTCTCGAAGCCGTTCAGGTCGCTGCGCAGCACGACGTTGAGCGCGCCCCGCACGGCGCTGCCGCCGAGCGTGCCGAGGCTCTCGCCGCTCAACAGCTCGATACGCTCGATCGCCGAGATCGGCAGGCTGTCCAGATCGCCCGAGGTGGTGGCGTAGGGCCTGCCGTCGACCAGGACGAGCAGCGATTGCCCGCCGGTGAGGAAGTAGCGGACGATGCCGGTGTCGAGCAGTTCCTTGAGGGTCTGGGAGCCGGAACGCTCGAGGAAGGCCCGCTCGTACTTGGCGATGACGCGCGGGGCGGGGGCAAGGGAGCCGGCCAGGGCGGCCTGCGTCGCCACCACAACAACGAGAGCGAGCGAGGTCAGGACGACATAAATATTTTTCATCGGGAAATAACTCCGCTTGGGCGGAACCATTCATAGCGCCGATCCGGTGCCGCGCAAGCACCGAAATTACGGTCGGGTCGCGAAGCAAGGCAGCGCGCCGGAAGCGTTCAGAATCGTAACCTGCCGCGCAGCAGGGCGGCGTGGCCGGGCGCCCCGTCCTGCGGCTCGCGTCGCTCGGCCTCGATACTGAGCGAGGCTCCGGGGCCGGCTTCCAGCCGCGCCCCCGCCCGGTAGCTGCGCCGGGATCCGCCGTCGAGCGTCACCGCGCCGAAGGGCGTCACCACGCCGCGGCCGCCAAACGCGGCGAACCCGTAGCCCAGCTCGAGCTCCAGCCGGCTCTCCGGCCGGGCGGCGGAAGTTCCGACCTCTTTTTCCCAGAGCCGGTGCAGCCCGCTCGCAGACCTGCCCCAGCTCTGGGTCAGCCGGGCCGAGGGACCGCGGCCGGAGGGCCCGGGATCGAAGCCCAAGGATGCGCCGAACCCCCATTCGCGCGGCAGGCTGCCGCCGCGGGTCATCAGGCGGCGGGCGAAACCGTCGACCGCCCACCCGGTGCCGGGATCGCGGAAACGCAGCCCGCCGCCGAGCTCGACCCCGGTGCCGGTCGCGCCATCGCCGCCGTCATAGCGCAGCCCGAGCTCGGCGCGCGGGGTGAGCGACTGGCCGGTGGGAAGGACGTGCTCGTGCGAAGCCTCGGCGGCGAGTCTCAGCCGCTGCAGGGCGGAGACAGCTTCCTCCAGCCCGGCGCCGCCCGCGGCAACGTCGAAGCGCCCCAGCCCCGCCTCGCCCTTCAGCTTGACGGTCGAGCCCCGGTGCTCGAACAGCCGAGCGGAAACGCCGGCCGCGCCGGAGCCCAGCGTCGCGCTTCGCGGCTTCCGCCCACCGCTCCGGTCTTCTTCTCGGCGGAGCTCGCCGCGAGCGAATCCCACCGTCGCCCAGAGCTTGACGCCACGCGCTACCGCCCATGCGGCGTAGGGATGGACGCCGATCATCTCCAGCTCGTACTTGCCGCCCGCCCTGGATGAGCCGGTGCCCGCGCGGTAGTCGAACGCGCCGGTGGAGCGCGAGAGCGACAGCCCGGCCAGGATGCCCGGGCGCAGCCGGAGATCGGCGCCGAGCTCGAGATTGGCGAGCGTGCCTTCCCAGTCGACCGCCCGGTCGCCGCCCCCGTCGGCGAGCCTCGGGAAGGCGCCGCAGCACCACGCGGTGACGCGGCCCGTCCCGTCGGCTCTGCCCCGGGACTGAAGGCCGAAGGACAGGTTGTCGAGCAGGCGGTCCAGGCCGATCGTGCCGCTGCTGGCGAGGCTGTTGACGCGGGTCGGCAGCGGCAGGCTGCGCAGGACCTGGGTCAGGCTGGCGGGCGGGGCGCCGGAAAACGCCCGTTCGATGCGGCACCGGACGGGGCTGAAGGCGAGCGCTCGCCCCAGCTCCGGCAGGAGGCTAAGAGGCCTGCGGTCGACCGGCCTGGCGACCTCGATGACGGTGCCGAGCCCCACCGCGTCGCGCAGGGTGGCGCCGGTTGGGTCGCGCAACCTGACGGTCAGCGTCTCGTTGGACTCGTCGATATCGTCGGCGAGGGTGCGCAGCTCGACCGTCCGCAGCGCAGCGCCCGCCGGGAAGGTGAGCGTGCCGGAGGCGGCCTCGTAATCCGCGCCCGCGACAGCAGTGCCGTCCACGGTGGCGTAGCGCACCGTCACCGTCCGGCCGGCCGGCTCGCTCAGCGTCACCCGGAAGCGCAGCGTCCCCCCTTCCTGCGCCATTGCATCGGAAATCGAGAACGCCGGCTCGACCGGCCTGGCGACCTCGATGACGGTGCCGAGCCCCACCGCGTCGGCCAGCGTCGCGCCGCTCGGGTCGCTCAACCTGACGGTCAGGGTCTCGTCGGGCTCGTCGATATCGTCGGCGAAGGTGCTCACCTCGACGGTCCGCAGCGCAGCGCCCGCCGGGAAGGTCAGCGTTCCGGAGGCGTCCTCGTAATCGGCGCCGGCCGACGCGGTTCCGTCCACGGTGGCGTAGCGCACCGTCACCGTCCGGTCGGCGGGCTCGCTCAGCGTCACCCGGAAACCCAGCGTCACCCCTTCATGCGCCGTCGTGTCGGCGATCGAGAGCGCGGGTTCGACGCGGCTGCCGCCGCCCTTGCCTCCAGAATCGGAATCGTCGCCATCGCCGTCGGTCCCGCCGCCGCCATTTCCCCCTCTGCCGCCGTTGCCGTCATTCCCGCCATTGCCGTCGGTGTCGGTATTGCCGTTGGTGTTGCCGTTGGTGTCGCCGTTGGTGTCGCCGTTGGTGTCGCCGTTGGTGTCGCCGTGTCCGCCGTTCTCGCCATCGCCTTCGGTGTCAGTCTCGGTGTCGGCATTGGAGTTGATGTCGCCTCCATTCCCACCGATTGCGTCGCCGCCATTCCCACCATCGCCGTCGGTGTCGGTGTAGGTATTGCCGTTGGTGTCGCCGTTGGTGTCGCCGTTGGTGTCGCCGGTCCCACTGTTTCCGCCGTTCTCGCCATTGCCGCTGGTGTCGGTCCCGGTATTGCCGCCGTTGCCGCCATTCCCCCCGTTGCCGCCGGGCCCGCTGTTGTGGACGCGCACCGGCCCCTGGTCGTGTACCGGGCAATTGGCTGTGTGATCCCACACCTCATGGTCGAATGTCACCGGATTGGCGCGGGGACCATCGCGTCCCTCATCCCACTGAAGAGCTCTTTCCACCCGGAAGCTTTTCCACTCATCCCAGTCATCGTTGTCGAAGGTACGATAGAACGAGGGGATCAGAGTGAGGTCCTGGTGCCGGCCGTCCGTGTATTTGACCCCTCCGATATGGACCATCACGAACCACTCTTCCCCGTCGGGGATGTCATCTCCGTTTACCGAAGGCTTCTCGCTCAGCCTGACGTAATAGACCTTGCTCTCTCCCGGGCGGACCTCCAGGGAGTCCGTTGAAACCTCGACGGTCCCGTTCCAGGTGGGCTGTTGGGCGAGAACCGAAGGCAAGGGGAAAACCGCGCAGAGCGCCGAGACCAAGGCGGCGAGGACGAAGGCGCGAGCGGACACAGATAGGCGGCGGCGGGGCGCCGGGTTCAGCGGCGCAGAACTCTGTCGATCCGGTCGAAACAAATAAAACACGGCAAGTGCGATAGCATATCGCGTCAACATATAGTGCAGCTTTAGCGAATCGCCACAATCCTTTGATTCTTCAACTTCGCTCAACAGAAATTCCTCGACCCCGGCACCATCCAGGCTTCCAATTTCTGAACATTCATTGGAGTTATAGTGTCATTACCAAATATTCGCGTCCGGAGCCCCCGGACAGCGCCCTGACTATCCGCGCGTGGCTACGCAGAAAAATGCCGTTTTTGCGAAAATCAATGCCCGGCCGGCATGGCGGCGGGCGGGCTCAGAGATCGAGCTGGTCGAGGATCCAGTTGTCGATCGCGTGCACCAGCGGTTCGCGGTGCGAGAACCGGCCGGGCCGGGCGAGCGGCGAGGCGAGCCCGGCGAACTGGCGTTCGGCGATCTCGTTGTCCTCGGCGATCGCGGTCTCGAAGCGCCGGTAGTAGTGCTGGACGACGGTGTCGAAATCGGCGCGCGCCGCGGTTTCGCGCGGGAAGCAGATGGCGACCACGTTGCGCACCCGGTCCGGGCCGTCGGGCAGCATCTGCTTGAACCACATCGAATCGACGTCGCAGCCGATCATCGTCGCCGGGTACACCAGGAGGTATTGCGAGCCCAGCGCCGCCGGACCGGCGAGCGTCGGGATCGGCGGGAAGCCGTCCGTGCCCTTCAGCAGCGCGCGGGTCCGCCCGCCCGAATCGGACTGCACGAGGACGTATTCGCCGGGCGCGCCGCGGACCACGGTCTTCCCGATCGACGGGTCGTTGACCGAGTTGCGGTGGACGGTCGCGTGGTGGAAGGACTCCATCGAGTTCTCGACATAGCTCTTCCAGTTGGTGCGGACGGAATACTCGGCGCGCCGCACGGTCACCATGTCCCCGAGCCCGTAGGATTCGAGGTGGCGGCCGAGGTCGCCCAGATGATCGGCGAGCGGCGCGCAGCCCGGGTCGAAATTGACGAAGGCGAAGCCCTGCCAGCAGCCGAGCGGGATCTCGACCAGCCCGTACTCCTGCGGATCGAAGTTGCGCGCCCGGTCCATCCCGTTGGCGAAGTCGAGCCGGCCGTCGATCCCGTAGGTCCAGCCGTGATAGGGGCAGACGATGCGTTCGCAGCGCCCTTCGCCGTCGAGCAGCCTGGCGCCGCGATGCCGGCAGCTGTTGGCGAAGGCGCGGAGCCGCCCGTCGCCGTCGCGGATGACCAGGTACTCGGCGCCCGCGAGGGTCAGCGCCACGTAGTCGCCGGGCTCCGGCCAGTAATCGGCGCGCCCGATCAGGTTCCACCTGCGCATGAAGATGCGCGCGACCTCGCGCCGATGGAACGCGCCCGAGGTATAGCATTCGGGCGGCAGAGTCCCGGCCTCGGCAAGCGGCCGCCGCACCGCCTCGAAATCCATCTCCATGGCCGTCCCTCCGCGGCCGAGGCTAGGCGAATTGGCCCGGCTCGGGAATGGCCCTCCGTCGTCCGGCCCGCGAGGCGTTCTACTCGTAATCGGCGTGGGCGCGGGTCCTGCCGGCGCCCTCGTCGGCGATCGTCTCCGGTGTCGCCACCCGGCCGGCCGGCGGGCCTTCGAGGCCGAAGAAGCGGCGCATGCGCTCGTAGACGATCTCGTGGCGGAGTGCCGGATCCAGCCCCCTGAACATCTCGTAGAAGATCGGCGAGGGGTCGGGCCAGGTGCCCTGCGGGTGCGGATAGTCGGCGCCGAACACCAGGATGTCGCGCAGCACGTTGTCGGGATGGGTGATCGCCTGGGCGGCGATGGCGTCCTCCTCGAAGGTGACCAGGACCTGGCGCCGGACATAGGCGCTCGGCAGCTCCGCGAGCCCGGTGTCGCGGAACAGCCCGGGGCGTTCTTCCGCCTGGCGGTCCATCCAGTAGACCAGGAACGGCACCCACCCCGCCCGGCATTCGGCGAACAGCAGCCTGAGCCCGGGATAGCGCATCAGCGCGCCGCAATAGACCACGTCGGCGAGCGGGCGCGACAGCGAGAACGGCGCGCAGGAGAAATAGGCCATGCGCTCGCCCCTTCCCGCCGGCGGGATGGTCGTCTTGACGTGGCCGCCGATATGGCAGGCGCACACCATGCCGGTCTCCTCGAAGGCGGCCCAGGCGGGCTCCCAGCATTCGTGGAACATCCCGTGCGGGCCGTCGAAGGGGACGAACTCGGCCGCCTTGCAGCCGAGCTTCGCCAGCCTGCGGATCTCGCCCGGCAGCGAGGCCGGATCGAATACCGGCAGGATGGGGAGGATCATCAGCCGGTCCGGATCGCGGGCGTTGAGCTCCATCACCCAGTCGTTGTAGACGCGGTGCACCTCGTGGCGCAGCGCCGCATCGTCGATGTCCCATTTGCGGGTCGAGCCGAACCCGACATAGCCGTATACGCTGCCATGGTCCATGTGCTCGAGCAGCAGGTCGGGGTCCGACGGCGGCAGGCTGCCGTCGGGGATACGCGCGCCCGACCGGCCGAAGAACTGGTCGAGCAGGGCGCGGTTGTCCGGGCCGTCGGCGGTGCCGCCGTCGCGCCCGCCGGCGATCCGGCCCTCCCAGCTCCAGACCATCGCGCCCTCGTGCTCGACCACTGTGGGCGCGTTTTCCCTGAACTTCGCCGCGACCCGGTCCTGCCACAGCCGGGCCGGGATCCAGCGCTGGTCGAGGTGGTTGTCGGCCGAGTTGTACCTGTAGAGCGTCACAGGACCGCCCTCCTGCGGCGCGCGAGATAGTCCTTGCCGACGATCAGCCCGCCGAGCGCGAGCCCCGCCGCGTTGAGCCACACCCCGTAGGCGATCGCATGCGCCGGCAGCAGCAGCAGGATGCCGGCGGCGAAGACGAGCACCCGCTCCGCCGAGCCGAGGCGCGAGAACATGAAGCCGATCAGCCCGCAGGAGGCGATCCAGACGCCGATCATCGCGGTCCCCGCGGCGGACACGATCTCGAGCGCCGTGCCCTGGCCGATCAGCGCCGGCGACAGCACGAACACGAAGGGGATGACATAGGCGATCCAGCCGAGGCGCACCGCCGTCGCCCCGGTCTCCATCGGCCTTGCGCCCGATAACGAGGCCGCCGCGAAGGCGGCGATCGCAACGGGCGGGGTTATCATCGACATCAGCCCGAAATAGAGCACGAACATGTGGGCGGCGATCGGGTGGATGCCGAGCTTGATCAGCGACGGCGCGATCATCGTCGCCAGCAGCAGGTAGATCGCCGAGGTGGGCATCCCCATGCCGAGCAGGATCGACACGATCGCGGTCAGCACCAGCAGCAGGAACAGGCTGTCCTCGCCGACCGCGGCGAGGATCAGGGTCAGCGCCTGGCCGAGCCCGGTGCGGTCGAGGATGGCGATGATGATGCCGGCCATCGCCCCGATGACCACGATATCGGCCGAGGCGCGGCCGCAATCGGCGATCGAATCCCAGAGCTGCCGCGGCCTGATCCGGCGCCGCTTGTAGCCGAACACGATGCTGACCAGCGCCACCGAGATCGCCGCCCAGAACGCCGCCTCCTGGGCCGGCAGGTTGAGGGTGAAGAGCGCATAGACCAGCACCGCGTAAGGCAGGGTGAAGAACCAGCCCTCCCTGAGCACGCGGAGGATCGGCGGGATGCGCTCCCTGGGCATCGGCGCGATGTCGTTCTTCGCCGCCTCCAGGTCGACCTGCACGAACACCGCGAGGTAGTAGAGCATCGAGGGGATCAGCGCGGCGAGGATGATCTCGGTGTATTCGAGCTCCAGCAGCTCGGCCATCAGGAAGGCGGCCGCGCCCATGATCGGCGGCATGATCTGCCCGCCGGTCGAGGCCACCGCCTCGATGGCGCCGGCGCTCTTGCGGTCGTAGCCCGCCTGGCGCATCAGCGGGATGGTGATCACCCCGGTCGAGGCGACGTTGGAGACCGCCGAGCCCGAGATCGAGCCGAACAGCCCCGACGCGACGACGGCGATCTTGGCCGAGCCGCCGCGCGAGCGCCCCATGACGGCGGCGGCGAGGTCGGTGAACCACTCCGACGCCCCGGTATGGAGCAGGAGCTGGCCCATCCAGATGAACAGCACCACGGTGAGCACGATGATCTTGAGCGGCAGGCCGAGAAGCGCGACGTTGGTGACGCCGAGCTCGGCGATCATCCGGTAGCCGTGCTGCTCGTAGCCCTTGAGCATGCCGGGGGCGAGGTGGCCGACGAAGGCGTAGGCGATGAAGACCGAGAGCACCGCGGTCAGGCTCCACCCCGCGGTGCGCCTGAGCGCCTCCCACATCAGCGGCAGCAGCACGGCGCTGATCCAGAACATCTTGCCGCGCATGGCGAACGGGTTGAGCTCGATGTCGCCGTAGATCCATATGAGGTAGCCCGACGCGCCGGCGCCGATGACCGCGCACGCCGCGTCGTACCAGGGCACCGACGGCCGGTCCCGCCCGCCGGCGAACGGGAAGCGGATGAAGACGATGGCAAGCGTCAGCCCGAAACACGCGACCAGCGCCTGTTCGTCGAACCACTGGAAGCCGAGGGCGAGCCACAGCTCGATCGCCCAGGTCAGCGCGATCAGGGTGAGGAGCGCGCCGAGGACCCGGGTCGAAACGACGACGAAGCGCCCCTCGCGGCGCTCGGCGAGGAGCTGCGCCCCCCGGTCCCTGCGGCCGCCGCCCGCCGCCCCGGTCGACTGTTCGGCCATCTAAACCCTGCCGCCGGACGGAGGCCCGCGCCCCGGGCGGGGCGCGGGCGTCTCCGTTGCCGCTATGCCGCCTGCCGGGTCAGCCGGCGGGCCACAGCCCGACTTCCTTGTAGTACTTCACCGCGGCCGGGTGGTAGGGGTAGCCGTGCTGCTTGGCGAGGCGCTTGTCGGCGCTGAAGGAACGCCACAGCGGCCCGCCTTCCTTGAGCTGCTTCTCCTGGGTGTGCATCACCTTGGTGACCTTGTAGACGACGTCGTCCGACATGCCCTTGTGGGTCCACAGCAGGAAGTCGTAGGTCACGAACACCGTGGGCTCGACCACCCCGGTGAGCCCCTTGGCCGGCTGGACGACGCTCCATTCGCTCTTCGGGAACCACTTGTGCATCGCCTTGAGCGACTCGGGCGTGTCGACATAGGAGATGTGCCTGACCCCGCCGTCGATCTTGGCGTCCATCTGCTTGACCCAGCCGGTGCCCGCCGCGGCGATCGCCCAGTCGATCTTGCCAGCGATGAAGGCGCGCCAGTGCTGCACCAGACCGACCTGGGGCACCGGCTTGATGTCGTCCATGGTAAGCCCGACGGTCCCCAGAGATCCGTTGAACATGTATGCGAAGAGCGGCGCGCCCTTGAAGCCGACCGGCATGCGCTTGCCCTTGAGCTGGGCGATCGAGGTGATGCCCGACTTCTTGGTGACCACCGCGCTCACGGTGAACTTCATGATCGTCGAGACCAGGCGCAGGTTGTCGTACTTGTTGCCCTTCGACAGCCCGATGCCCTCGAAGGCCATGGAAAACTGCGGGATGTTGGAGATCCCGAATTCGAGCTCGCCCGCGTTGACCACGGGGATGTATTGCTGGGTGCCGCCCATGGTCTGCTTGCGCATCTGGAGGCCCGGCGCGTGCTCGGAAACCGCCTTGGAGATGGTCGCGGTGATCTGCGAGACCGCGCCCGCCTTGGTGGCGCCGATGCCGACCGTCTGCGCCGCGGCGGCGCCCGCCAGCGTCCCGGCGGCGACCGTGGCCAAAGTTGCTTGAATCCAACGCATGGTGTCGCTCCCGTCAGTATTTTCGGTTGGTGCGGGCGATCATAGCCATGCGCCCCTTTGGAACAACCCGCGCGGCTGGTGTAGGCTGGGGCCGCAACCGGGAGGCGGACATGGACGGCCATCGCGGCGCGCCCTACCGGACCATCGAGGTCACCCCCTACAGCCCCCATGTCGGCGCCGAGATCGGCGGCATCGACCTCACCCGGCCGCTCGGCGGCGAGCAGCTCGGCGAGCTTCGCCGCGCGTTCACCGGGCACCTGGTGCTGTTCTTCCGCGACCAGGAGATCGGCTTCGACGACCATGCCAGGCTGGCGGAGTATTTCGGCACCATCGGGCATCATGTCGGCGTCAGGACCCACAGCCGGCCCTCCGAGGACGACCGGGTTCGCCGCTTCCATTTCGACGCGCAATCGACCCGGGTCTCGGGCGACGTCTGGCACACCGACCAGTCCTGCGCCCCAGTCCCGCCGCTCGCCAGCATCCTCTACAACCACACGCTGCCGCCCGACGGCGGCGGCGACACGCTGTTCGCCAGCATGTACGCCGCCTACGACGCGCTGTCCGACCGCATGAAGACCTTCCTCGACGGGCTCACGGCCTTGCATGACGGGGTGCCGGTGTTCGGCGAGGGCACGCCGCGCGCGACCCACCCGGTGGTGGCGCGCCACCCCGACAGCGGGCGAAGACTGCTCTACGTCAACCAGGCCTTCACCGTCCGCATCAACGAGCTCCCGCCCGCCGAGAGCAGGCACCTGCTCGCCTTCCTGGTCGAGCACTGCACCCAGCCAGAATGGACCTGCCGCTTCCGCTGGCGGCCGCACTCGATCGCGATGTGGGACAACCGCTGCGCCCAGCACCGCGCGATCTCCGACTACCTGCCCAACGTGCGCTCGGGCTACCGGGTGCAGATCGACGGAATTGCGGCGCCGGTCGCGGGGTAGGGGCGTCGGCACTCGGCCGAGCGAGGAGCAAGCTGGACCGGATCAGGGAAAGCGCGAAAGCGGGGGATCCTCCCCCTACCCCCGCCCCACCGCGTGCGGCAGCGGCAGCCTCAGCCCCGCGCCGATATCGAGCGCTTTCCGGTAGACGTAGTGCGCGACGCCGATGTCGTGGCTGACCAGGCCGACGGTGTGGATCAGGTTGCGTTCGTCCGGGCTCTCGCGGCCTGCCGCCTTGCCGGCCACCAGATCGGCGATCTCGCCGTGCATGGTCTCGCGCGAGAACAGCCCGTCGGCGACGCTGCGGCGGAACTCGGGCGTCAGCATGTTGATGTCGAAGTCGTCGACCACGATCTTGTCCATCGCGGGCCAACCGGCCGGGTCGAGCTCGCGCCGGGCGAGCGAGACGAAGGTGGCGCCGGGCTTGAGCCACTCGGCGCGGCTCACGATGTCCTTGGACGTGGTACCGCCGACTGCGATGTCGGCACCGCGCACGGCCTCCTCGATCGAGGCCACCGGGGTGACCGGCACGCCGAGCGCCGCCGACCACTTCTCGGCGAAGGTCTCGCGGGTCTCCGGCCGGCGCGAGGTGCAGCGTATCTCCGCGAAATCGTACATCCCGGCGAGGCATTGCAGCGCCGTCGTCCCCATCGTGCCGACCCCGACGAGGCCGAGCACCCGGGGGTCCGGGTCGGCCATCCACTTGCAGGCGAGGCAGGCGGCGGCGGTCGAGCGGATCGCGTAGGTCCAGTGCTCCTCGACGATGGCCAGCGCGACCGAGGTGACGGGGTCGCTGAGCACGATGTAGCGGGTCGCGTCCAGCGTGCCGACGGTCGAGCGCTCGGCGTCTTCGTAATAGGCGTAGAGCCGGACCCCCGAGACCGGGATTTCGGAGAGCAGCGCGCCCTTGACGTGCCAGTGGTGGTGGAAGCGGTCGTCGTCGAGCCGGAAGGCGGGCGGGTCGGTCCAGCTCACCGTGCCGTCGGCGTGCATGCGGTAGACGTCCTCGCACACCGCCATCGCCTCGGCCGGGCTCAGCAGGTCGAGCGTCTCGGCATGCGACAGGAACAGGAGCTCGTCGGCCATCACGCCTCTCCCGCGCTTTCGAGCGTCGCCATCGCCGCGCGCACCCGTTCGGTCGCCGCCGCGTCGAGCTCCAGCGTGTCGGGGTCGATCACCACGCCGTAGAGCGCGCGCGCCGCTTCCGCCGAGACGTAGCCCTGGCGCACGTCATCCAGCACCTTCTCCGCCGGGCGCTCCAGCGGCGAGCCGAACCCGCCGCCGCCGCCCGAATTGACGACGAAGGCATCGCCGGTCTCGATCCGCTTCCAGAACAGCTTGGCGTTGGGGAATTCCGGCCCCGCCTCGCCGTTCACCCGGAGCCCGACGCGGTTGCCGCGCCCGGCGCGCCCGCCCTCGAGCCCCCAGGGCTCGCAATTGGCGCGGTCGGCCTGGCTGTTGAAGTTGAGCGGCGAGCGCGCCTGCACCACGTATTCGATGCCGAGCCCGCCGCGGTGCCGCCCCGCCCCGCCGGAATCGGCGATCAGCGCGTGGCGCTCGATGACGATGGGGTAGTTGACCTCCATCAGCTCGGACGGGCTGTTGTGGGTGTCGCCGTCGTTGAGGCAGACGGTGGCCGGCATGCCGTCCTCGTCATGCTTGGCGCCCCAGCCGCCCCCGGTCGGCCCGATCGCGCCGATGAACAGGGTGTTGGCGCGCGGGTCGATGCCGTTCATCCGCCCCATCACCAGATCGGCGTGGTGGCCGGCGGCGACGCGCTCGGGGATGGCCGGCGCGAGCGCCTTGAACACCGCGTCCACGATGGTCATCGGGAAGGTCATCCAGCTCCGCATCGCCGCCGGGCGCTCGGCGCTGACGATCCGCCCCGGCGGGATCACCGTCTTCAGCGGGCGGAAGCTGCCGTCGTTGATCGGGTAGTCGGTCGGCGAGGCGATGCATTTGAAGGCGACCTGGGAGCAAGCGTAAGCGGTCGTGATCCCCGAGTTGTAGAACCCCTTCACCTGGCGCGACACGTCGGTCAGGTCGATGGTCATCTCGTCGCCCGCGACCGCGACGCGGACGACGATCGGGATCTCCTTGCCGATGTCGATCCCGTCATCGTCCATGAACGCCTCGGCCTGGTAGACCCCGTCCGGGATCGAGCGCGTGCGTTCGCGCGCCGCCCGCTCCGACTGGTCCATGATGCGGCCGATGGCGCCCTCGACCGCGTCCCTGCCGTAGCGCCCGATCAGCGCGAGGAAGCCGCGCTCGCCGGTGCGCACCGCGGTGAGCTGGGCGCGCAAATCGCCGAGCGCGCGCTCCGGCATGCGGACGTTCATCGCGATGATGTCGACCAAATCCCGGTTCAGTTCGCCCGCGCGCTGCAGTTTGAGGATCGGGACCTGCAGCCCCTCGGCGTAGATGTCGGTGGTGATGCCCTGCAGCGTGCCGCCGATATCGAGCCAGTGCGCCATGCAGCAGGAGAACCCGACGAGCTCGCCCTCGTGGTAGACCGGCAGGCTAAGCGTGATGTGGTTGAGGTGGCTGCCGGTGACGTAGGCATCGTTGGTGACCAGGATGTCGCCCGGCTCGATGCCGTCGGTGCCGAAATGCGCGAGCTTGGCCTTCAGCGTCTCGGCCATGCCGCGGATGAACATCGGCAGGCCAAGCCCGATCGACACCGTCTCGCCCCTGGCGGTGAACAGCCCCACGGTGAAGTCGAGCGCCTCGTAGATGATCATGTTGTAGGCGGTGCGCATGAGGTTGGTCTTCATCTCCTCGGTCACCGCCATGACCCCGTTGCGGACCAGCTCGGTGGTCACCGGGTCGTGGCTCGGGGATGCGCCGTTCTCCGCCATGGCGCGAGATTAGCCCGCCCGGCCCGGCGACCGCAATTTGCCGGGCGGGGGCGCTCGAACCGCACGGCCCCTCCTCCCGTCTGCCCCGGACCGCGGCCCGGTTGCGCCCGCCGCGCCGAGGCGATATATACCAATGAGAGATATCGTCACGAGGGCTCCGGCGATGGCCAAGACCGCCAAGCTGTTCTGGAACGGGAGATCCCAGGCCGTGCGGCTCCCCAAGGAATTCCGCATGCCCGGCAAGGAGGTCCGGATTCGCCGCCAGGGCGCGGCGGTCGTGCTCGAGCCGATCGCGGACGGCTGGGAGTGGCTCGATGACGTCGCCGGAAAGGCCGAGGACTTCTTCCCCGACGGCCGCAACCAGCCGGAGATGCCACCGCCTCGGCCGGAGCTCGACGAACTGTTCTGCTGATGCGCTATCTCTTCGACACCAATACCTGCATTGCCCTGATCAACGACACCTCGCCGACGCTGCTGACCCGGCTTCGCCGGCACCGGCCGGAAGAAATCGGCGTGCCCTCTCCGGTGGCTTTCGAGCTGTATTACGGCGCGTTCAAGAGCCGCGGGCCGAACCTCAACCTGGCTGTCATCGACCGGATGGCGTTCGAGATCGTCCCCTTCGACGCGGCCGACGCGCGCGCGGCCGGCGCGATCCGCCGCGATCTCGAGGCCCGCGGGCTGCCGATCGGCCCCTATGACGTGCTGATCGCCGGCCAGGCGTGGGCGCGCGACCTCGTGCTGGTCACCGCCAATACGCGCGAATTCGAGCGGGTGGACGGGCTGGGGCTCGAGGACTGGTCGACCCCCCTGCCGCAAGGCTGAGCGGCCTTTCTCCCGGTCAATTCGACCGGGAGCGCCAACTTGCCGGTTGGCCGGGGGCGGGCGAGGGGCGATAATCCGGCCGCTGCCACCGCAGGGACCGCGCCATGCCCAATATCCGCATGCTCGACATCGAGGAACTCAAGGCGGGCAAGCTCCGCCCGCTGGTCAACAAGGCGCTGCGCCACCGCGCGCCCGACCCCGCCTTCCACGCCATGCTGGGCCACAGCCCGGATACCGCGCGCACGATGTATCTCGCCTGGGGGGCGGTGTTCAACACCGGGCGGATCGACCACAGGCTCAAGGAGATCATCCGCGTCCAGCTGTCGCGGATGGCCGCGTGCCGCTATTGAGGCAACGTCCGGTCTGCTTCGGCGAAGCAGCAGGGACTGACGGAAGAGACCATCGACGAGGGCATCGAGGCCCATGCGTCGAGCGACCGCTTCACCCCGGCCGAGAAAATCGCGCTGCGCTATTCGGAGCTGATGGGGACCGCGCCGGAGAAGGTCGACGCCGCGCTCTACGACGAACTGGCCGAGCATTATTCGGTCGAGGAGATCGTCGAGCTCGGCGCCTTCGTCGGCTTCAACGTCGGCTATCACACGTTTTTCGGGACGCTCGACTTCTACCCGATGTTCACCCCCGACGGGCGGCTGGTCGACCAGGCGGAATCGCGCCGGATCTACGGCGAGACCCCGGTCTCGCTCAACGAGGGCGCGATCCGGCGCGCGACGGCGGAGGCCGCCGAGTGAGCCTCCGCGCCACGCTCCCGCCGGTGCCCCGCGCGGCGATCGAGGACCCCAAGCTTCGGGCGCTGATCGGGCGCTCGGAAGAGACCGGCATCGCGGATTCGCGCTTCGTCCGGTTGATGGCGCATGTGCCGGGCTATGCCGAGGCCCTGCACGACGCGCTCGACCGCTCGCTGATGGAGGGCGAGGTCGACCACGGGCTCAAGGAGATCGTCCGCATCCAGCTCGCCCGGCTCGCCGGCGATCCCTATTTTTCCGCCTTCCGCTCGAAGCGCGCGCTGGCAGACGGGCTCACCGAGGAGCGGATCGAGGCGGGCTGCGGCGATTTCGAGACCGACGACCGCTTCACCCCGGCCGAGAAATGGGCGCTCCGCTACGGCCGGCTGATGTACCGCGCGCCGCAAGCGGTCGACAAGGCGTTCTACGACGAGGGCAGGACCCATTATTCCGAAGCCCAGATCGTCGAGCTCGGCGCCTTCATCGCCTTCCACTACGGCATGCAGATCTTCCTCGCCACGCTGGACCTGCCCGAAGAAGAAGGTGGCTGAGACGCGGATCGAGGATCCGCCGCTGCTGCGCGGGCGGGCGCGCTTCGTCGACGACATCGATCTGCCGGACACCCTGCACGCGGCGTTCCTGCGCAGCCCGTTGGCGCATGCCGCGATCTCCGGCATCGACAAGCGCGCGGCCGAGGCGGCGCCGGGCGTGCACGCGGTCTGGACGCTCGACGATCTCCGCCCCCATCTCGCGGCGGAACGCCTCGTCGTCGGCCTGCCGAGCCCCTCCTACCGCCAGCAGCGCGACCGCCCGGTGCTGGCCGACGGCGAGGTCGTCCATGTCGGCGAGGCGGTGGCGATGGTGGTTGCCGGGTCGCGCTACGCCGCCGAGGACGCGGCGGCGCTGGTCGATGCCGCGTACCAGCCGCTCCCCGTCGTCGCCGATTGCCGCGACGCGCTGGACCCGGACGCGCCGCCTGTCCATCGCGGCGCCGACCACAACCTGCTCGCCGAGCTGGCGATGGAGTTCGGCGATGTCGAGGCGGCGTTTGCCTGCGCGCACCGCGCCTTCGCCGCCAATCTCTCGGTCCATCGCGGCGGGGGCCATTCGATCGAGGGGCGTGGCGTCCTCGCCCGCCGCGACCCCGCCGACGATACGCTGACGCTGTGGAGCTCGACCCAGACGCCGCATGCGGGGCGCACTCTGATCGCCGCCATGCTGGGCCGGGAAGCCCGCCGCGTCCGCGTCGTCACGCCCGCCGTCGGCGGCGGGTTCGGCCCCAAGCTCGTCACCTACCCGGAAGAGGTCGCCGTGGCGCTCGCCGCGCTGCTGCTCGGCCGCCCGGTCAAGTGGATCGAGGACCGGCGCGAGCATTTCGTCGCCAGCACCCAGGAGCGCGACCAGCACTGGGACATCGAGGCCGCGTTCGATTCCGCGGGCCGCATCCTCGGCCTGCGCGGGACGATGCTGCACGACCACGGCGCCTATACCGCGCGCGGCGCCAACCTGCCCTACGAGTCGGCGCTTACGGTTACGCTGCCCTACGACGTGCCGGCCTACCGGCTCACCGCCCGGGCGGCGCTCACCAACAAGGTGCCGGTCACCCCGGTGCGGGGCGCCGGCCACCCGCAGGCGGTGTTCGCGATGGAGCGCCTGCTGGACGCGGCGGCGGACGGGCTCGGCATCGGCCGCGTCGCGATCCGCGAACGCAATCTGATCGGCCCCGAGCGCATGCCGTGCACCCGCCCGCTGGAGAGCCGGGGCGGGCGCCGGGTGGTGCTCGATTCGGGCGACTATCCGGGCTGCATGAAGGCCGCGCTCGATGAGGCCGGCTGGGACGGGTTCCCGGCCCGGCGCGAGGCGGCGGCGGCGGAGGGGCTCGCGCGCGGCATCGGGCTCGCCAATTTCGTCAAGGGAACCGGGCGCGGACCGTTCGAATCCGCTTCCGTCGCCATCGACCCCTCGGGCGCGGTGTCGGTCGCCTCGGGCGCCGCGGCGATGGGCCAGGGGATCGAGACCATGCTCGCCGATATCGTCGCCGGGGCGCTCGGCTGCGACCGCGCGCTCGTCAGGGTGACGACGGGCGATACCGGGGCGATCGCGCTCGGCATCGGCGGGTTCAACAGCCGCCAGGCGGTGACCGCCGGCAGCTCGGCCTTCAACGCCGCGCGCAGGGTCCGCGACAAGGCGCTCGCGATCGCCGCGCGCCATCTCGAGGCGGCGGAAGAGGACCTCGAAGTCGCGGGCGATGCGGTGCGGGTGCGCGGCGCGCCCGATCTCCGCGTCGGGTTCGGCCGGCTGGCCGAGACCGTGGCGGGCACGCCGGGGGTGACGCTGCCGGCGGGGATCGCGCCCGGGCTCGCGGCGGAGGAGAACACGGTGCTCGACGACATGCCCTTCGCCAACGGCACCGCGGTCGCCGAAATCGAGATCGACCGCGAGACCGGCCACGCCGCAGTCGTCCGGCTGACGGTGGCGCATGATTGCGGGCGCATCGTCAACCCGGCGATCGTCGAGGGCCAGATCGTCGGCGGCGCGGCGCATGCTGTCGGCAACGCGCTCTTCGAGTGGATGGGCTTCGATGGCGACGCGCAGCCGCTGACCACGACGCTCGCCGACTATCTGCTGCCCGGTTCGACCGACGTGCCGCGGATCGCTACGGTGCACATGGAATCGCCGAGCCCGCTCAACCCGATCGGGGTCAAGGGGGTCGGCGAATGCGGCACCGTGCCGACCGCCGCCGCCATCGCCGCCGCGATTGAGGATGCGCTCGGCCTGCCCGGCGGCACGGTGGACCGGACGCCGCTCGCCCCCGCCGATATCGGGAGGCTCGCCCGTGACCATACGGTTTGAGGAGATCGGCGAGCGGCTGCGCGCCTTCCGCCTCGGCTCGGGGCTGAGCGCCGACGAGATCGCCGCCCGCATCGGCATCTCGCGCACCGCGCTCTACCGTTTCGAGAAGGGCCAGGTGGCGAAGATCGACGCGCTGGAAAAGCTCGCCGAGCTGCTCGACGTGTCGCTGCCCACCCTGCTCGGCGTCGGCGTCGAATATGTCGGCTCGGCGGTCAGCTTCTTCGAGCGGCTGCGCCAGATCGAGGCGGCGGCGGAACACATCGTCGTGCTGGCCGGCCCGGTCTCCTTCCTGCTGTCGAGCGACGACTTCGTCGACACGCTGGAAGACGTGCTCGGAGAGAGCGTCCCGGACGGCGGCGAGGGGCGCGCCCGCGGCCTCGACCGGCTCGGCGAGCTGATGTCGGTCCTGCGCCGGCGCAAGGAGACCTATCGCGAGCGCCGGCCCGGGGTGCTCAACCTGATCTCCGAGGCCGAGATGGGGCGGTTCCTGCGGAACGGCCTGGTCGGCCGCCTCGATTTGCCGGCCGCGCTGCGCGAGGAGCGCCTGGCGCTGGCGCGCCGCGAGGCCCTGCATCTGGTGCGGCTGATGGAGGACGAGCCGATCGGCGTCCAGATCGGCCTCGTCCCCTCGACCCTGCCGCCGACCAGCTTCCAGATCTTCCGCCAGACCGGCCGCAAGGTGCTGACGCTGAGCCCGTTCCGCCTCGGCGAGCAGCCCAACATCCATGCCGGGGTGGCGATGATCACCTCGGCCCCCGAGGCGCTGGCGCTGCACGAGAAGACCGCCGAGGATCTGTGGCGCCGGGCCCGCAAGGGCGCCCGGGCGGCGGCCGCGATGCGCGACCTGATCGCCCGCCACGCGCCGGGCTGAGGGGGCTCCTCCTCAAAAGCCGTAGACCAGGCTCGCGCCGACATAGGTGTCGCGCCGCGTGTCGTGGATCGGGTCGTCGGGGTCGACGGCGAGAAAGACGGTCCCCTCGACCTTGGCGTCCCAGCTGTCCGACAGGTTGCGCTTGATCTCGAAGCCGAGCGCGTAGGTCTGGTAGTCGGCATCGGCGATGAGGCTGGCCACGAACTGGGTGCCCTCGACGTCGTTGAGGGCGAGGCGGCCGGCGGCGAAGATCTCGTTCTGGAACTGGTCGGGCGAGCGGCGCTTGCGATCGTCGTAGCTCCACTCGGCGAGCACGCTGATATCGGCGTCGGACTCGAAGACCCCGCCGAAGGTGTATTCGAAGCCGGCGGCGAAGGCCCAGTAGTCGCGCTTCCGGCCGAGCAGGTCGGCCGGGGGGTCGGGCAGCGCAGGCGCGCCCTCGCGGTAGATGGCCTCCAGCTTCAACAGCCACGAATCGAGGGTGAGCTGGGCATCGAGCCCGTATTGGCGGATCTGCGCGTAGTGCGGCACCAGCCGGTGCGGCACCGGGACGAAGCCGCCCATCCCGTCCGGCGCGATCCGGAAGGACGGGCGGAGGGACGGCTCGCGGGCGGTGCCGTCGAACAGGCTGAGCCCGAGATCGAGCGGCCCGAGGCTCCTGCTGAAGCGCGCGGCGAGGTCGACATGCCACTCCTGCGCCGCGCTCTCATAGGTCACCCGGCGTTCGTCCACCGGGAGGCCGGCGCGCAGCCGCCCTCCGCGCCCGGGAAGGGTCCGTTCGCGGTGCAGCGGCAGGACGAAGAATTCCAGCGTCCCCCACTCGGCGGTCCACGTCAGATGGGCCATCGGCTGGCCCAGCGTGATCTCCTCGTTGGGGTGCTCAACCAGGTCGGCCTGGTTGACGATGTTGACCAGATGGTGGAATTCGGTCACCCCCCAGAACACCCGGTCGAAGCCGAGCCGGGCCTCCCACTCGCCCTCGCCGAGCTCGCCGAACATCAGCAGATAGGCCTCGCGCAGGTCGGCGTGGGTGCGGTAGGCATCCGCGCTGTCATAGCGGTAGAACGGCGTCAGGATGAATCTCGCCCCGCTGTCGTGGTCGATATGGAGCGTCGACTGCGCCGTGTAGCCGAGCGTCGCGTCCCGCTGGCCGGCATGCGCGGCTTCCTCGGGGAACCAGCGCCCCTCGAGCGAAAGCCGCCCGTCGAGCGTGAGGGCGAGCCCGCCGGTATCGGCCGCGGAGGCCGAGGCGAGGACCGCGCAGGCGGCGCCGATGGCGGCGGCGGCGGCGCGGCGGTACAAGCGCGTCAGCGGCATGAGCTGCCCATCGGTTCAGGAGTTCCGTGCATCTGCAACGGCGGAATCATACCCGCCTTCGCCGTCCTTGGCACTCGGGTTCGGCCCGCCGGGGATCTGCGACGGACGGATGCCGGAACGCCCGAATCGGCACGGGCCCCGCGGTATCCGGCGGTGAGCAAACCCGGCTATTCCGGCCGCGGGATCCTTGTCCAGGCGCCGCCGCTCCAGTACAGGAGGAAGGACGATCTCTCGTAATCGATGAATTCGATGGCTTCGCGGCCCAGCTCGATCTCGGTCGGTTTCCCCGCGCCGCATCCCGGGCCTTGCGCTCTGGCGCAGGATGCGGGACGGGTGCCACGCGGGACCGTCCTGATCCCGTAATTGGCGAGCGCCCCGATCCCGCCCAGGTCGAGGATGGTGGACAGCCGGGTTCCGCCGTCGAGGCAGGCCACCAGGGCCAGAGCGCCGGTTTTCTCGAGGAAGAACGCCTTGTCGGCGCTACCGTCGCCGTCGAAATCGCCGATCGCGATGAGGTCTCTCGACCCGCGAGCCGCGCCGGGCGCGCGCTCCTTCAGGCGATGGTCGGCAACCCCGTCGCACGCCCACGAACCCGGCGGTCCCGCGACCCAGGCGCCGAGTGCGAGCGACAACGCGAGAACGACTCTGCTGGCTCTCATGGCGGATGCGTCCCCTGGTTCGCGGCATCCCGGCGGCCGGCGGCGACAGGCCAGCCCCGCCCGCGCCGCGTGGTTATACCATTTTGGGTTGCATCGCTGCCGGTTCTCCGGTCTTGCGGCGCGGCGGGACCCTTCCTATTGCTATGGGGGCTGGGTACGGGTATCGGGTGGGGCAATGATCCTGGTGACCGGCGGGGCCGGTTTCGTCGGCTCGAACCTGATCGCGGGGCTGGAGGCGCGGGGGCATCGCGGGATCGCCGTCTGCGACCGGCTGGGCGCGGGCGGCAGGTGGCACAACCTGGCCCGCCGCGCCGTGGGCACCGTGCTCCCGCCGGAACGGCTGAACGGTTTCCTCGAAGACGCCGGCGGCGCCGTCGAGGCGGTGTACCATGTCGGGCTCCACGAGGGCGGCACGGATGTCGACCGCATGCTGGAAGCCGACTACCACGCGGCGGCCGGGCTGTGGGCGTGGTGTGCCGCGAACGGGGTGCGCTTCTTCTGGGCCTCGACCGCCGAGACCTATGGCGACGGCGGCGCCGGGTTCGACGACGATATCGACGAGGCCGCGCTCGCCCGGCTGGTCCCGTCGACCGCGCGGGGCTGGGCCAAGCACTTGTTCGACCGCGCGGTGGCGCGCACCGTCGCCGCCGGCTCGCAGCGCCCGCCGCAATGGGCCGGGCTCAAGCTGTTCGACGTTTACGGGCCGAACGAGTACCACAAGGACGAGCCGTCCTTGCCGCTGATGCTGTGGCGCGGCGCGGCTCCGCCCGGGCTCGATCCCGAGACCCGGCGCGACCTGGTGTGGATCGGGGATTGCGTCGCCGTGATGCTGTGGCTGCTCGACAACCCGGAGGCCAGCGGTCTGTTCAACGTGGGGACCGGCACCGGCCGGCGGATCGGCGAGGTCGCCGCCGCCGTGGCCGCCGCCGCGGGAAGGGAGGTCGAGATCGCGCCCGGCGCGGAGCCCGCCCCCGGGCGCTACGGCCATTCGACCGAAGCCCGGATGGCGCGGTTGCGGCGCGCGGGGTACGACGCGCGCTTTCTTTCCATCGAGGATGGCATCGGCCGCTATGTCGGGGAGTATCTCCGCCGTGGCGAGTCCCATCTGTGAACCGGGGTGACGATGTACGCGATCACCTTTCCCGCCATCGACCCGGTCGCCGTCGAGATCGGACCGCTGGCGATCCGCTGGTACGCGCTCGCCTATGTGGCGGGCATCCTCATCGGCTGGCGCTACATGGTCGTGCTGGCGCGGCGATCGCCGGCCGGGGTCGGGCCGGGCGACGTCGACGACTTCGTGCTCTGGGCGACCCTCGGCATCGTGCTCGGCGGTCGCCTCGGCTATGTGCTGTTCTACCGGCCGGGCGACTACCTGGCGGATCCGCTGTCGGCCTTCGCGCTGTGGCAGGGCGGGATGTCGTTCCACGGCGGGCTGTGCGGCGTCGTGCTGGCGGCCGTGGTCTTCGCCTGGCGCCGCGGCATTCCCTGGCTCGCGCTCGGCGACCTGGTCGGCGCGGCGGCGCCGATCGGCCTGTTCTTCGGCCGGCTGGCGAATTTCGTCAACGGCGAGCTCTACGGACGGCCGACGACGGCGCCCTGGGGCATGGTGTTCCCGGGCGCCGGCGCGGCGCCGCGTCATCCGAGCCAGCTCTACGAGGCGGCGCTCGAGGGGTTGGCGCTGTTCGCGGTCTGCGCCGCATTCGTCTTCCTGCTGCGCGGGCTGGAGCGGGCGGGGCTGGTGGGCGGGGTGTTCCTCGCCGGCTACGCCGTCGCCCGCATGGCGGCCGAGCTGTTCCGCCAGCCCGACGCCCATCTCGGCTTCCTGATCGGCGGGGCGACGATGGGCCAGCTCCTGTCCCTCCCCGTGCTCGTCTGCGGGCTCTGGCTGGTGTTGCGGACGCGGTCGCGATGACCCCGCTCGGCCTTCGCCTGCGCGACGGGATCGCCCGCACCGGGCCGATTCCGGTGGCCGAGTTCATGGCGGCGGCGAATGGCGATCCCGAGCACGGCTACTACGCCCGCCGGGACCCCCTCGGCGGCGCCGGCGATTTCATTACCGCGCCGGAGATCAGCCAGGTGTTCGGCGAGCTGATCGGCGCCTGGTGCGCCGTCGCCTGGCGCGGCATGGGCGCGCCCGGGCGGGTGCTGCTGGTCGAGCTCGGCCCCGGGCGGGGCACGCTGATGGCCGATATGCTGCGCGCGACGAGGCGCGTCGCCGGGTTCCGCGAGGCGCTCGACATCCGCCTCGTCGAGACCAGCCCGGCGCTCGCGCGGCTCCAGAAGGAGGCGCTGGGCGGCGTCGCGGCGGCCTGGCACGGCGGCCTGTCGGAGGTGCCGGACGGTCCGCTGCTCGTGGTCGCCAACGAGTTTTTCGACGCCCTGCCGGTCGAGCAATACGTCGCCCGGCGGGACGGCTGGCACCGCCGCGCCGTCGCCGCCGACACCGACGGGTTCCGCTTCGTCGACGGGCCCCGCGTCGGCGACCCGCCGGCATGCGGCCCGGCGGTGGACGGCGAGATCCGCGAGACCAGCCCGCGCTCCATCGCCATCGCGCGCGAGATCGCCGGCCGGCTCGCCGCCGGGCGCGGGGCCGCGCTGATCGTCGACTACGGCTACGCCGCCCCGGCGACCGGCGAGACGCTGCAGGCGGTGGCGCGGCATCGCTACACCGATCCGCTCGCCGCGCCCGGCGAGGCCGATCTGAGTGCGCATGTCGATTTCTCGGCTCTCGCCCGGGCGGCGCGGGCGGCGGGCGCGCGTTGCCACGGTCCGGTGACGCAGGGCGAATTCCTGCAACGCCTGGGCATCGGCGTCCGGATGGACCGGCTGATCGCGGCGGCGGCACCGGCACAGCGCGAGACGATCCGGGCTGCCCGCCGGCGGCTCACCGGCGAACCGGCGATGGGCCGGCTGTTCAAGGCGCTCGCCCTGACCGATCCCGGCGCGCCGGTGCCGGCGGGTTTCGAAGGCGCCGGGGAATGACGGCGCCGTTCGCCACGGGCGGAGCGCTCGCCGGCCTGGACGGTATCCGGCACGGCTTTTTCGGCCGCTCCGGCGGGGTCTCGGACGGGGTCTACGCCTCGCTCAATTGCGGCCCGGGCTCGGCGGACGACCCCGCAGCGGTGGCCGAGAACCGCGCCCGGGCGACGACGGCGCTCGGGCTGCCGGCCGATGCGCTCTACACCGCCCGCCAGGTGCACGGCACCGAGGCGATCGTCCTCGACGCGCCCGGCGCGCCGCGCCGCACCGGCGATGCGCTGGTCACCGCGACGCCGGGTGTCGCGCTCGGGATCCTCACCGCCGATTGCGCGCCGGTGCTGTTCGCCGATCCCGGGGCCCGGATCGTCGGCGCCGCGCATGCCGGCTGGCGCGGGGCGCTCGCGGGCGTGCTGGCCGCGGCGGTCGCGGCGATGGAGGCCGCGGGCGCATCGCGCGCCCGCATCCTGGCCGCCGTCGGCCCCTGCATCGGCCAGCCCTCCTACCAGGTCGGGCCGGAGTTCCGCGCGCGCTTCGAAGCCGAGGACCCGGCCAATGCGCGCTGGTTCGCCGAGCCGCGCCCCGGCGCCCGCCCGCATTTCGACCTCGGCGGCTATGTCGCGTCCCGCCTCGAGGCGCTCGGGATCGCCGGCGTCAGCGTCGCCGGCGTCGATACCTGCGCCGAGGAGGAACGCTGTTTCAGCCATCGTCGGGCCCATCTGCGCGGGGAGGACGGCTATGGCCGGGGGCTGTCCGCGATCGCCCTGACGGGGTGAGGGCCGGTGCCGCATCTGATCGTCTTCGTGCTGGTCTGCCTGCTGGGGCTGCTGGCGACATGCGTCCTGTGACGCGGGGCGCCGCGCTCGCTCTCGCGCTCGCCGTCCTTGCCGCCTGCCAGCCGCTGCCGCGGCCGTTCGCCCCCACCGACCGGGGCGGAGACGCGCCCGCCGTCCCGGGCGAGGACGCCTGGGGCGTCACGCTGCGCCCGGTCTCCGGCATGGCCCCCGGGTCCGAAACCGCCTTCGCCGCGGCCGTGGTCGCGGCGCTCGGCCGGCGCGGCGTGCCCGCCCGGCGGTCGGCGGGTCGGGCGCGCGGCGCGCTGGTCTACGGCACGGCCGAGACCGCGGCGCTCGACGGCGAACGCCTCGGGATCGCCATCACCTGGACGGCGTTCGCCCGCGAGGGGCGCGGGCTCGGCCTCCACCGGGTGGCCGCCGAAGCACCGCGGCGCGACTGGGAGAACGCCGCCGCGCGGTTGCTGGAGCGGCTCCCCCCCC